>OLPB01000327.1_pt1 | contig 30103 bp, 27 predicted proteins | sample 1672001 | NCBI WGS metagenome assembly OLPB01 (sample SAMEA3136635, study PRJEB25190) | human gut metagenome | biome: human gut; feature: human-associated habitat; material: faeces | place: Austria | collected 2013 | reverse complement strand
TTGGTCTTATTGCCTCTGCTATTTCAAACCGAGGTGAGCGAATGGGCTGTATTGGTAAGACCTTTTTAGGATGGCTTGGCGCTTTTGTTGGGCAACTTCTTTTTGGAAATTGGGGACCGATGCTATCAGGCACCGCTATTGTTCCTTCAGTATTAGGTGCGGTAATTTTATTGGCTCTTTTTTGGAATCGTAATAGTTAGTAAATGAAAGAGTTCTGAGGTATTGGTTAGATATCTAGGAACTCTTTTTCTTCTTTTTCATATACCACTTTTAGATAAACTGTGGTAGAGTAATAAATACAGCATCTATTTGGAAAGGACTATAAATGAGCGACTTAGATAAAAATATGGCTGTCAAGAGTATGGTTGTTATGCGTAAGGCTTTTCGTACCATTGATGCCAAGGTCTCTGAGACTTTTAAAGAATTTGATTTAACACCAACTCAATTTGGAGTTATGGATGTGTTAAATGCCAAGGGACGTATGAAGATTGGCGAATTAATTGATTGCATGCTTGCCACTTCTGGTAATATGACTGTTGTCATAAAAAATATGGAGAAAAAGGGCTGGTTGAGTCGACAAGCTTGTCCAACGGATAAGCGAGCTTTCGAGGTTGATTTGACAGATGAGGGCCGTCGAATCATTCAAGCAGCAATTCCACCGCATCAACGAGCAATTGAGGAGACTTTTTCCGTTTTGACTTCTGAAGAACAAACACAGCTGGTGGAGCTCCTGAAAAAATTTAAGAATGTCTGAACATATTTATTTGTGTTTTAAATATTACAATCTTAGTTTGATTAAAGTTTGAGAGTGTATCTTTAAGATAGCTGCTATTAGATATGCTCATTAGTTTATGATTTATGGATTCCTGAAGCTTCTGGCTTCGGGGATTTTTAATGCGATTATAGCAAAAAAAGACACCCTTAGGTGTCCTCAAATTATGAAGGCGGTAGACGGATTTGAACCGACGATCAAGCTTTTGCAGAGCCGTGCCTTACCACTTGGCTATACCGCCATAACAGATACCATTCTATCGAAAAAAAAAAGATTCGTCAAGTCTCTTTCATCAAATTGACTGGTTGATTGTTCAAACTGCCTATTTACAAGAAACATAAAGAGGTTGAAAGACATTCAACCTCTTTATATTAATTATAACTGTTGAAGATAGATTACTAACACGTAAGTGTTGATTATTGTCTAATCAAGTAATCAAAGGCTCCGATAGCAGCTGTAGCACCAGATCCCATGGAAATAATGATTTGTTTGTAGGCGCTGTCAGTACAGTCACCTGCGGCAAAAATACCAGGGATATTTGTTGAACCAAATTTATCAACGATAATTTCTTGGCGTTCATTGAGTTCAATACCACTGTCTTTGAGCCAAGCAGTACTTGGTACAAGACCAATTTGGACAAAGACACCTTCAAGATCAAGATGTTTTTCTTCGTTTGTATCACGCTCAACGTAACTCAAACCAGTCACATGATCTTGACCAAGAATTTCTTTGGTTGCAACGTTCTTAAGAATGGTTAGATTATCAGTTTTAGCAGCTCGTTCTTGTAAGACTTGATCTGCCTTTAATTCAGGCAAGAACTCTAAGACTGTAACGTGTTTAGTAATACCCGCTAAATCCAAAGCAGCTTCCAAACCTGAGTTACCACCACCGATAACAGCAACATCTTTTCCTTCAAATAGAGGACCATCGCAGTGTGGACAGTAAGTAACCCCTTTATTGCGGAATTCTTCCTCGCCAGGAACGTTGATATTACGCCATTTGGCTCCTAGTGCTAGGATAGCAGTTTTAGCCTGTAGAACGGCACCGTTAGCTAGTGTGACTTCAATAAGTTCTTTCTTCTCAATGCCAGTAGCTAATTGACTTTTGATGATATCAACATCATAAGATTTCGTATGCTCTTCAACTTGGGCCATTAACTTAGGACCTTCTGTATATAGCGTACCAATCATGTTCTCAATACCAACTGTCTCGATAACTTGTCCACCAAAAGTTTCTGCTAAAAGCCCAGTTTTAAGCCCTTTACGAGCAGCGTAAATTGCAGCACTGTTTCCAGCAGGACCACCACCAATAACCAAAACATCATAGACACCTTTATCAGCGAAAGCATCAGCATCAAGTGGTCCGTCCAATTTTTCTACAAGCTGTTCAATGGTTGCACGACCAGATGTAAATTCTTCTTGGTCTTTGTAAACCGTAGGAACAGACATGATACCTTTGGCTTTGACCTCATCCTGATACATACCACCTTCAATCATGGTGTGAGTGATATTTGGGTTCAAAACAGCCATTATATTAAAGGCTTGCACAACGTCTGGACAATTGTGACAAGTTAATGAAACATAAGTCTCTAAGTCGATGGGTTTATCAATCTTCTTGATACGTTCGATAGTATCCTCATCAACTTTAGGTGGACGACCAGAAACTTGCAAGAGAGCTAAAATGAAAGATGTGAATTCGTGGCCCATTGGTAAGCCTGAGAAAATAACACGACTTTTTTGCCCTTTTTGTGCAATACCAAAACTAGGTTGACGTTTTAAATGTGTTGATTCAAGACTAATGCGGTCAGACATAGCGACAATCTCGTCTAGAAATTCTTTTACTTTTCGAGAATTATCGTCATCCCCTAAGTCTGTTTGTAATACAATATCAGATTCTAGTAAATTTAAATATTGTGCTAATTGCGTCTTGATTTCTTTATCTAAGACCATGGATACCCCCTGGTTGTTAAATTTTACCTACAAGATCTAAGCTAGGAGTAAGTGTTTCAGCTCCTTCTTTCCATTTAGCTGGACAAACTTCACCTGGATGTTGACGAATATATTGAGCGGCACGGACTTTATCAATAAGAGTACTTGCATCGCGTCCAATACCATCAGCGTTAATTTCCATCATTTGGATAACACCATCTGGATCAATAATGAATGTACCACGTTGTGCGAGACCATCTTGTCCAAGAACATCAAAACCTTGTGAGATGTGGTGTGAAGGATCCCCAATCATAGGATAAGTAATAGTTCCAACAACATCTGAGTCATCATGCCAAGCTTTGTGAACAAAGTGAGTATCAGTAGAGACAGAGTAAACCTCTACACCAAGAGATTTAAGAGTTTCATATTGTTCTTGAAGGTCACCGAGTTCAGTTGGGCAGACAAATGAGAAATCTGCAGGGTAGAAGCAGAAAACAGCCCATTTTCCCTTAACATCTTCATCTGTAACAGTAATGAATTCCCCGTTGTGGTAAGCTTGTGCTGAAAATTCAATAATTTCTTTTCCGACTAATGACAAAATAATGTCCTCCTCTATTTTTGATAGCCTAATTATAAACAAAATACTTATCAACCTCAAAGAAAACGATTGCAATTTTAATGCGGGTAATTTTTTTCTAATGATTAGCCTGATTTTAGAGCTTGTCAAATGTCACTTTTTTTGATAAACTACTATAGTTGCGTAAAGTGACAAATACTCATTCTAAGCCGATTGTGGTCTTGTTGCCGCAGGGTGGGACTGCAAGTCTAAAGCTTAGAAGAGGAAAAAACAATTTTTAAGGAGAAATACTCATGGCAGTAATTTCAATGAAACAACTTCTTGAGGCTGGTGTTCACTTCGGTCACCAAACTCGTCGCTGGAATCCTAAGATGGCTAAGTACATCTTCACAGAACGTAACGGAATCCACGTTATCGACTTGCAACAAACTGTAAAAATGGCTGATACAGCTTACGAATTCGTTCGTGAAGCAGCAGCTAACGATGCAGTAATCTTGTTCGTTGGTACTAAAAAACAAGCAGCTGAAGCAGTAGCTGAAGAAGCAACTCGTGCTGGTCAATACTACATCAACCACCGTTGGTTGGGTGGTACTCTTACAAACTGGGATACTATCCAAAAACGTATCGCTCGTTTGAAAGAAATCAAACAAATGGAAGCTGATGGAACTTTCGAAGTTCTTCCTAAGAAAGAAGTTGCACTTCTTAACAAACAACGTGCACGTCTTGAAAAATTCTTGGGTGGTATCGAAGATATGCCTCGTATTCCAGATGTAATCTACATCGTTGACCCACACAAAGAACAAATCGCTGTTAAAGAAGCTAAAAAACTTGGTATCCCAGTTGTAGCGATGGTTGATACAAACGCTGATCCAGATGAGATCGATGTAATCATCCCAGCTAACGATGACGCTATCCGTGCCGTTAAATTGATCACTTCAAAAATGGCTGATGCTATCATCGAAGGTAACCAAGGTGAAGATGCTTCTGCAGATTTCCAAGAAGCAGCTGCAGCTGATTCAATCGAAGAAATCGTTGAAGTTGTCGAAGGTGACAACAACTAATCTTTAAGATTGGTTAGGGCTAGATGCCCACTTAAGATACGACAAACACCTAAGGGGCGGGGCTCAGCCCTGCCCCTTAGTTTGATAAAATAAATTTGGAGAAAAACAAAATGGCAGAAATTACAGCTAAACTTGTTAAAGAATTGCGTGAAAAATCTGGTGCTGGTGTCATGGACGCTAAAAAAGCATTGGTTGAAGTTGAAGGTGATATCGAAAAAGCGATTGAATTGCTTCGCGAAAAAGGTATGGCTAAAGCAGCTAAGAAAGCTGACCGTGTTGCAGCTGAAGGTTTGACTGGTGTTTACGTTAACGGTAACGTTGCAGCAGTTGTTGAAGTTAACGCTGAAACTGACTTCGTTGCGAAAAACGCTCAATTCGTTGAGTTGGTAAACGAAACAGCTAAAGTAATTGCTGAAGGTAAACCAGCTAACAACGAAGAAGCACTTGCATTGACTATGCCTTCAGGTGAAACTCTTGAAGCTGCATACGTAACTGCTACAGCTACTATCGGTGAAAAGATTTCATTCCGTCGTTTTGCAGTTGTTGAGAAAACTGATGCACAACACTTCGGAGCTTACCAACACAACGGTGGACGTATCGGTGTTGTTTCAGTTATCGAAGGTGGAGATGAAGCTATTGCAAAACAAATCTCAATGCACATCGCAGCGATGAAACCAACTGTTCTTTCATACACTGAATTGGATGAACAATTTGTTAAAGATGAATTGGCACAACTTAACCACGCTATCGATCAAGATAACGAAAGCCGTGCTATGGTTAACAAACCAGCTCTTCCACACCTTAAATATGGTTCTAAAGCTCAATTGACTGATGCTGTTCTTGCTCAAGCTGAAGAAGATATCAAAGCTGAGTTGGCTGCTGAAGGTAAACCAGAAAAAATCTGGGATAAAATCATCCCAGGTAAAATGGACCGCTTCTTGCTTGACAACACTAAAGTTGACCAAGCTTACACTCTTCTTGCTCAAGTTTACATCATGGACGACAGCAAAACAGTTGAAGCTTACCTTGAATCAGTAAACGCTTCAGTAGTAGAATTCGTTCGCTTTGAAGTTGGTGAAGGTATCGAAAAAGCATCTAACGACTTTGAATCAGAAGTTGCAGCTACAATGGCAGCAGCTCTTAACAACTAATTCTAGTTGCTAGATAAAAAGAAAAGAAGTTACGTGAATCAATCGTAACTTCTTTTTTGTTGTAATTAGAAAACATCTGAGCATTTCTCCAGATGTCTAAACATTTCTATTAATGAGCAAGAGTGTCTACTCCAAATAGAAGAGAGAGAGTTCCCATAATGATACCTGCGAGGATAACTCCGAGCATAACAGCTAGAACACTGCGCTTAAAGTCCCAGTCTAGGATAGATGCTGCAAGCGTACCAGTCCAAGCTCCTGTTCCTGGAAGTGGAATTCCTACAAAGAGCAGAAGGGCCCAGAAGATACCCTTGTCTCCAGCAGCTTTTTCAAGCTTTTGACCCCCACTATGGCCTTTTTTTAGACACCAGGTAAAGAAACCACCGATAAGAGGTTTGTCAGCACCCCACTTGAGAACACGGCGGGCGAAGAAGAAAATAATTGGAACTGGAAGCATGTTCCCAATCATACAAAGGACAAGGGCCTGCCACCAAGGAATACCTGAGGCGATAGCAATAGGAACTGCTCCGCGGAGTTCAACAAGGGGAGTCATAGAGATTAAGAATGCAATGATGTATTTCATGAGTAACCTTTCATAAGGAAATGGAATAAGAGATAAAATTCAAGGAATGTGAGTTTTATCGTGGTGTTCAGGATATTTCAGTAAAAAAATTGAGAAACCTACTATTTTTAGTCTTATCTATTGTATCTTATATGTTCTCTAATGACAACTTTAAAAAGCTTTTCGAGAGTATAGTTTCCCATGTGCTAACATTTTTGGTATAATAATAGTCAGTTATAGTCAAATTAGACTGGAGGAATTAAGATGGCAAGAAATACATCAGATAGTATAGAAGAATATATTAAAGAATTGCTGGGCCAGTCTGGAACTGCTGAGATTCAACGCTCGAACTTAGCAGATGCTTTTCAAGTAGTACCAAGTCAGATTAACTATGTTATCAAGACTCGTTTTACAGAGAGTCGTGGGTATATTGTTGAGAGCAAACGTGGTGGTGGCGGCTATATTCGCATTGTCAAAGTTAGATTCTCCGACAAACACCATATGATTAATGATTTGCTGCAAAATTTGGCAGATCAGCTCAGCGAACAAGTCTTTACAGACCTCATTCAGTTGCTTTTTGATGAAAAGATTATCACTGAGCGTGAGGGAAATTTGATTTTAGCGACTGCTAGTGATGATGTTTTAGGCGAAGATGCGGCTATCATTCGTTCGCGTATTCTACGCTCGCTATTACTTAGATTGGATAGAGAAGGGAATTAGATGACGATATATTCAAGAAAAATGCAGGCCATTTTCCATCGTGCTCAGCTTGAAGCGGAGCGTTTTGAAAGTCCTTTCTTGGAGACTTGGCATGTGCTTCTAGCTATGGTTGAGGTTCCGGGATCTGTAGCCTACTTAACATTTACTGATTTTGAGGACCGTATTCATTCGGAAGAGATTGAGACAGCTGCTGTATTGGCTATGGAGAAGAGGCCAAAAGACTTGTCGGAATCAGATATTATCGATTTACGTGCACAGTCACCTGCGCTAGAGGCTATGTTGCAAGAGGCGCAAGGAATCGCTAGTGTGACTGGTGCTGTAGAGGTGGGGTCTGAACATGTATTGATGGCCTTCCTTCTTCATAAGGATTTAATGGTTTGTCGCCTCCTTGAAGTGGCTGGTTTTCAATATAAAGATGATAGCGATAAACCTCGCATCATAGATTTACGACGTTCTTTGGAGCGTAATGCTGGTCTTAGCAAGCAAGATTTGAAGGCAATTCACGATCTTCGTAAACCTAAGAAATCAAAAGCATCTGCGAATTTTGCCAATATGATGCAACCTCCTCAATCATCTACTGGTGAACTGGCAGATTATACCAAAGACTTAACTGCATTAGCGGAGTCAGGAAATCTTGATCCCGTTATTGGACGCGATGAAGAAATTTCACGTATGATTCAGGTTTTGAGTCGTAAAACGAAGAATAATCCTGTCTTGGTAGGTGAAGCTGGTGTCGGTAAGACAGCACTTGCTCTTGGTTTAGCGCAACGTATTGCTTCAGGCGAAGTACCATTTGAATTGGCTGATATGCGTATCTTAGAGCTTGACATGATGAGCGTTGTTGCAGGGACACGTTTCCGTGGTGATTTTGAAGAGCGTATGAATCAGATCATTGATGAGATTGAAGCTGATGGGAAAATCATTCTCTTTATTGACGAACTACATACGATTATTGGATCTGGTTCAGGTATTGATAGTACCTTGGATGCGGCTAATATTTTGAAACCGGCCCTTGCGCGCGGGACACTTCACATGGTTGGAGCAACCACGCAAGCTGAATACCAAAAGCATATTGAGAAAGATGCAGCTTTATCCCGTCGTTTTGCTAAAATTACAATTGAAGAACCAAGTGTATCTGAAGCAATCGATATTTTAAACGGTTTGCGTTCGTCTTATGAAGACTATCATCGTGTGACTATTACGGACGCGGCAGTTGAGACGGCAGTCAAGGCAGCGCATCGCTATTTGACGAGTAAGAATTTGCCTGATTCGGCAATTGACCTTTTAGATGAAGCGAGTGCAACTGTTCAAGTTCGTATCAAAAAAGAGGCCAAACGTGAGATAACGCCTTTGGATGAAGCACTTATATCTGGGGATATTGGGGCTGCTGTTAAACAGTATAAGGCTAACCAAAAGGCAAAATTTCCTAAACCTGCTTTGGTAGATGCGGATCAGATTATGCAAACTCTTAGTCGTTTATCAGGTATCCCTGTTGAGAAGATGACGCAGACTGACAGCAAGCGTTACCTGAATCTTGAATCAGAACTCCACAAACGTGTTATTGGTCAAGATGAGGCGGTTTCGGCTATCAGCCGTGCTATTCGTCGTAATCAGTCAGGTATTCGTACTGGAAAACGTCCTATTGGCTCCTTCATGTTCCTTGGACCTACTGGTGTTGGTAAGACAGAATTGGCTAAGGCTTTGGCGGAAGTTCTCTTTGATGATGAATCAGCTTTGCTTCGCTTTGATATGTCGGAGTATATGGAAAAATTTGCGGCTAGTCGCCTTAATGGTGCTCCTCCAGGGTATGTCGGATATGATGAGGGTGGAGAGTTGACAGAGAAAGTTCGAAATAAGCCCTACTCAGTTCTTCTCTTTGACGAGATTGAGAAAGCTCATCCAGATATCTTCAACATTCTCTTACAGGTTTTGGATGACGGTGTTTTAACAGATAGCCGTGGTCGTAAGGTTGATTTTTCAAACACTATCATCATTATGACCTCAAATTTGGGAGCTACAGCTCTTCGTGATGATAAAACTGTTGGTTTTGGTGCTCAAACTATTTCTCATAATCACCAAGCCATGCAAGCACGCATTATGGAAGAGCTTAAGAAGTCCTATCGTCCAGAATTTATTAACCGTATTGATGAGAAGGTTGTCTTCCACAGCTTAGAGGAAGAACAACTACATGACATTGTCAAGATTATGGTTAAACCATTAATTTCAGCTCTAGCCGATAAAGGTATAAGCTTAAAATTCCAACCAGCTGCTCTTAAGCATTTGGCTAAGGATGGCTATGATATTGAGATGGGAGCTCGTCCATTACGTCGTACGATTCAAACTCAAGTGGAGGACAAGTTGTCTGAGTTATTACTAGGTGGCCAAGTTGTTAGCGGACAGACCCTTAAGATTGGTTGCTCGAAAGATAAATTAACCTTTACAGTAGTGTAAATATTAAACATCAAAGACAGATTATACCCATAATCTGTCTTTTTGTGTCGATAAGAGTCAAGATAGAGTCAACCTTTCCGTAAAGCAGGCGTAAAAGAAAAAGCCGAGCCACGCTCGACTGTAAGTATTAGAGTTTCTCGTTGACAAAGGTGACAAAGTGATTCCACCAAACCTTGAGGAAGAAGCTCTTCTTAACTTCTTTACCAGCAACCAGTTCCATGCTTGGCATGCCTTGGTTAGGTAGGTAGCCATCTCCTACAAGAGTCCTATCTTCAAAGGTGGCTGTTCCCACCTTGTCTCCTGACTTGACAGGGGATTGAATCTGGTTGGTAGTGACTTTAATGTGTTTGTTATTGTTAGCATCTATTTTTTGGATAATATTAAAGTCAGACTTAGCGACAGCAGACACTTGCTTGGATTTACCATCGAGGACATCTACTTGGCTTTTGCTGATGGCTTGTCCTTTCTTAGCAATAGTCTTACTTTCCCAATGGTAGACCACGTAATTAAGGAGTTCATTGGTTGCGGTAAACCAGGCATAGTCATCCGTATCGGTGTGCTCAGCATTTATGATGACTGTGATAATACTCATCCCACTTTCATTTGAATGGGCTACAAAGGAGGCTCCGGCCAAATCAGTGGTACCCGTTTGGAGCCCATCAACTCCCTTGCGGTAACTAGGCTGTCCCTTAAGCATATAGTTAAAGGTTTTGAGTTTATTGACACCATCAAAATTAGCTTCTGTCTTTTTAGTGATGTCGAGGATTTCGGGATATTCTTTAATCACATGTTGTGCAATGACAGCAACACCCTTGGCACTCATGGTGTTTTCTTCGTCTGATTTAGAACCTGGATAAATATTATTACCTAAATAGGAATTATTAAGACCAGAGGCGTTGACAATCTTGGCATCAGTGATACCCCAGTCTTTGAGTTGGGCTTTCATCATATCGGCAAACTTACTCTCAGTGCCTCCGATTTCCTCGGCTAGGGCAATGGCTGCACTGTTGGCACTGGCAAATAAGAGTTGCGTCGAGGAGCTGTTTGACAGTGTACTTACGGGCATCTAGTGGAATATTGGACACTCCGGCACTGACAGTCAATTCAAAGGGATAGTCAGAAATGTCGACTTTAGTGTTCCATTTGAGGTCTCCTTAGTCTACCGCTTTATAAACCATATAGGCTGTTAGAAGTTTGGTAATAGAGCCAATCCCAGTAGGGGTAGTCGCATCTTTTTCGTATAAAATCTTACCGGTAGTTGCTTCGACAGCAATAGCATGCTTGGCTGAGGCATCAAATCCTTTTTTCTTATCTGCTGCAAAAGTAGGAGCTACGCTTCCTAGACAGAGTAAGAAGGTCATAATAAGCGTAATCAGTTTTTTCATGGTTTGTTCTTTCATGTGTTTTGGATATTTATTATACCACATTTTGAGAGGAACTTAAGGTGTTGAGAAGGAGCTTTTACGATTATACCACGATTTTCAAAGCAAATAAAAACTATCTTTTGATATTGAACAGCTCCCTGTCAAGTGGACAATGAAATAATAAAATATTAGGCGACGGCCTTGTTCCTCATTTCAAGAGGGGCAAGGCCGTTATTGCGCTCTTGAAAACGTTGATGATTGTAAAAATAGATGTAGGCATCAATATCTGAAACTAGCTCCTCAAAAGTCTTATACTTCTTCAAATCATAGCACTCCGTCTTAAAGTGCCCAAAGAAACTCTCAATTGGTGCATTGTCAATACACTTACCAACACGAGACATGGAGCGGGTCATCTGATACTGGGTAGTTAAACGGTAATAATCTTTCGAAGTATACTGCGAACCTCGGTCGCTGTGAATTAATGGTGTCGCATTAGGATTAGCTTTTTGTGCTTTACGAAGTGTTTCCAATACCAATTCGTTATCATTAAATTGACCAACTACATAGGCGACAATTGAGCCGTCGTAAAGATCCTTAATAGCACTCAAATAGGCTTTACAGCTGAAACCGTACTTCAAGAAAGTCACATCTGTACACCATTTCTGATTTGGAGCAGTGGCTGTAAAATTACGATTGAGAATGTTGTCCTCTACATTGACAAAGCTAGTTTTAGTACAATAGCCCTTGGCTCTTCTGATAATGGAACGTAGACCTAGAATGTGCATCAAGCGTCGAATCCGCTTCTTGTTGTAGTTTGTTTCAAGCTTGCGATTGACAAATAGCGTCATACGACGATAACCAAGAATACCATTATGCTGGCTATGAAGTTTCTTGATGATATCCATCAAGCCTAAATTTTCCTGTTCAGAAGTTGTTTCTTGATGTTGTAACCACTTGTAATAGCCTGAGCGAGATACCTTTAGAATATGGCACAAGTGGCTGATAGAAACCTCTTCATACTCATCCGCATATTCTTTAATCGCTTGGAAGGTTTCCAAGTGCCGACCAAGTCTTACCGTCGGTTTCGTCGTTTGATTTCTTCTAACTTTTTTAGCAGGCCGTTCTCCATTTCAAGATACTTAATCCGCTCTTCCTGTTGCTTGATTTTGAGGCGTAACTCTTCTTCTGGAGTAAGGTTTGGTTTACTTGTAAGACCTTTTCCACGACGATCTAGGAGACCGTTAGAACCGTCCTTCTCGAACTTTCTGACCCAAGAATAGATCTGCTGGTAGGAAACACCATACTTCTCAACAGCCCCTTGGTAATCTTTCTCGTGGGCAAGGGTAAAATTGACAATCTCAATTCGTTCTTCAAATGTTGTCTTGCGTCCTTGCTTCATGCGTCTCATTCCTTTACTAGTAGCTTTCAGTTCTTTACCACTAGTATAACTTTTTATCCATGATCTGAGAACATAAGGGTCAGAAATTCCATATTTTTTGGTCAGATCTTTGAGACTTCCCAAGCCATTAAGATAGTCGGAAACAGCTTGTTCCTTTAGTTCCTTACTATACTTCTTCCATTGACGGCTTTCCTCTAGCCCATCAACACCAGCTTCTTTGTACTTCCGAACCCAGTTCGATAGGGTGTCTTTAGAGATACCTTGGTTTCTAGTTAACCAACTAAGTGATTTACCTTCTTCCAAGTGAAGCAGAACAATTTCTAGTTTCTCAGATACAGATTTTGGACTTCTTTTGGACATAATAAGACTCCCCTTATAGTTTCTAGTGAAAATTTTTATTTTTTCACTGTCCACTATAAGGGGAGTATATCAATAGGCTAGCAGGATTTTTAGTTGTTCATTAGACTCCGGTAATTTTAACTTCAAAAATAGTCCCCTTCGGCTGATTGTCCTTGACAATTATTGTTCCTTTAAGTGCAAGAACAATCTGTTGTGCCAAAGATAAGCCCAACCCAAAACCACCTTTTTGTCTAGTTCTAGCTTCATCTACTCGGTAGAAACGATCAAAGATTTTTTTCTTATCTTCATCTGCAATACCAGGGCCATTGTCTGCCACTGTAATATAAAGATGACGATCATTAGTACGAACGGTGAGGGTCACCTGGCCATCATCTTCTGTATATTTGATAGCATTATCAAATAAAATTGTCATGAGCTGCTTCATTAGAGTCTTATCAGTTTTGATTGAGCGCCCAACCTGATTTTGAGCAGTAAACCCCTTTTCACTTTCTTCAGCAATCGTAGCATAATTGGTAAAGACTTTATCAAAGAAAGAAGAATCTAGGGTTTCAATTTCTGGTTTAATACCATCATCACGACGAGTCAAATTCAAGAGATTGGTCGTCAAAAGACGCATCTTTCGGACTTCATCTAGACTATAAGCAATGTTCTCTGAATTGTCTAAAATTTGTAGACTCTGGCTTGCGGAAAAGAGACTCTAGGCGGTTTTGAATCACAGTAAGTGGCGTACGCAACTCGTGGCTAGCATTCTCAACAAATGTCTTCTGCTTCTCAAGACTTTTCTGTATAGGCCGCATTGACCATTTTGCCAAATACAAACTAACCGCGATAGATAGTAGCCAAAAAACTCATCATAATGACAATTAGTTTTACATAACGTTCAGAGGCTTCTTCTAATTGCGTCGTATTGATTGCAATAACAACGTACTTAGCATCAGGATAGAAACTATTATCTACTTTTTCAGTAATCAAGCGATAATTTTCCGTTTGATCAAAATAGTTCTGAGCACTTCCCTTACTAATAACATCAATAGTATTTTTATCTATTGGTAAATTAGATAAGCTAGAAAATTTGTCGACAACGTTTAGGAGCTTTCCATTCTTATCAAGAACTAACACACTAGTATTAGCTGCTACAGTCAAATCATGAGGAGCATCCTCGATTTTTGATTTGGTCTTTTTAGATTTTGTCTTATAAACACTCGAATTAGGTATTTTGTCTAGCGATATGCTTTGCTATCATACTCCTGATAGATAGTTGCCGTATTATTTTGATCTACATCAGAAGTCAGAAAAAATTCGCGTTTTAGCATTTCCATTTCCAAATAAGAATTGGTCTTAGTTACTGCTGCTCTCAGACTAGAGTCAACATTGGAATAAACTCCATAACTGAGAATCTGCAATATCATAACAGTCATGATAAGGAAAATACCAGAAAAAGTTGCAAAGAGATGGATGAAGGACTTAAATCCGTCTGACTTGATTCTCCTGAAAAGATAATTGAAAAATTTAGTCAGCATTCTTCAAAATATACCCCACACTTCTTAAGGTTTGTAGGTTGGTAGCAAAATCAGTCCCCCTAAATTTCTTACGAATTTTCGAAACATAAACTTCAACAACAGAGACATTGGTATCACTATCAAATCCCTAAAGACGATCAAAGATTTGCGACTTGGGCAAAATAACGTTTTGATTTTGTAGGAAGTAGACTAATAAATCAAATTCTTTACCAAGAAGTTCTACTTCTTTATCACCCACATAAGTTGAATTTGTAGAAAGGTTGACACAAACATCTCCAAAAGAAAAAGTATTTTGATCAAATTTACCAGAACGTTTCAAAAGTGCCTGAATACGCATCTTCAATTCTTCTAAATAGAAAGGCTTGGTTAGATAATCATCAGCTCCGACTTCGAAGCCATGCCCCTTATCGTCTAGACTTTCCTTAGCAGTTATGATAAGAACAGGAGTCGTTATTCCTTGTTCACGCAATTCTTTAAGAACTGTAAAACCATCTTTTTCAGGTAACATTAAGTCCAAAAGAATCAAATCATAAACACCACTTTCAGCTTCGTAAAGACCTTCATCTTCATCAAATACTTACATCACATCCGCAAAGTCATCTAAAAAATCAAAAACTGAGTTCGACAAACTCAAATCATCTTCTACTAGTAAAATTTTAATCATAGTTATCCCTCTTGCTAGGTGTAAAACCTAGTCATAGATCTCTCTAAATCATCCTATTATATCGAAAATACACCTAATCTTCTAGTGCATTAATTTCTTTTATTTAAACTCAGTTTACCTTATTTTCCTTAAGAATGGAGCAAAAAACAGCACCTATAGGCACTGCTTTAAAGAAATATTCGTTATTAGAACAAACCAACTGCTGTTCCATCTTCAGTAACATCCATCTTGAGGGCCGCTGGGGCTTTTGGAAGACCTGGCATGGTCATAACATCACCTGTGAGAGCCACGATGAATCCAGCACCTGTTTTAGGAACAAACTCACGAATAGTGATATCAAAACCTTCTGGTGCTCCAAGCAAGAATTGGTTATCTGAGAAACTATATTGTGTTTTAGCCATACATACTGGCAATTTATCCCAACCAAATTCTGCAAACTGTTTGAGTTGATTTTTAGCTTTTTTCTCGAAGATAACTGATTTACCACCATAGATTTCAGTAACAATCTTAGTAATCTTTTCTTCCAAGCTATCATCATCAGAATAAAGACGTTTATAGTCGGCATTACCATTTTCAACAGCATCAACTACTGCGTTGGCAAGGTCAATACCACCATCAGCACCATTAGCCCAAACGCTAGCCAATTCAACAGGAACCTTGATTTCTGAACAAAGTTCTTTAAGAGCTGCGATTTCAGCTTCTGTGTCAGCAACAAATTCGTTAATGGCAACAACCGCTGGAATACCAAATTTACGTATATTTTCTACATGACGTTTTAAGTTTGAAAAGCCATCGCGAACGGCTTGAACATTTTCCTCAGAAAGGTCAGTTTTAGCGACACCACCATGCATCTTAAGAGCACGAAGTGTAGCAACAATAACGACAGCATCTGGAGTTGTTGGTAGGTTTGGAGTTTTAATATCAAGGAATTTTTCAGCACCAAGGTCTGCACCGAAACCTGCTTCAGTGACCGTGTAGTCTGCCAAGCGAAGTGCTGTAGATGTAGCTAGAACTGAGTTGCATCCGTGAGCGATGTTGGCAAATGGACCACCATGTACCAAGGCTGGTGTGCCATAAATTGTCTGTACCAAGTTAGGTTTGATGGCATCTTTTAGAATAAGTGTAAGCGCACCTTCGATTTCAAGATCACGTACATAAACAGGTGTACGGTCATAACGGTAAGCAACGACAATGTTAGCTAAGCGTTCTTTAAGGTCATTGATATCAGTAGCCAAGCAAAGAATTGCCATGATTTCAGAGGCTACGGTAATATCAAAACCATCTTCACGTGGGATACCATTGAGTGGGCCACCAAGACCAACTGTCACATGACGAAGAGCACGGTCATTAAGGTCAACGACACGTTTCCAAATAATACGACGTTGATCAATACCTAGGGCGTTTCCTTGATGAATATGATTGTCAAGAAGGGCTGACAAGGCATTATTCGCTGTAGTAATAGCGTGCATATCACCTGTGAAGTGGAGATTGATATCCTCCATTGGAAGAACTTGAGCGTAACCACCACCTGCAGCACCACCTTTAATCCCCATAACAGGACCAAGAGATGGTTCACGAAGGGCAATCATTGTTTTCTTACCAATTTTGTTAAGAGCGTCTGCAAGACCAATTGACATGGTTGATTTACCTTCACCTGCTGGTGTTGGATTGATGGCTGTTACCAAAATCAATTTTCCTGGTTTGTCGTCTTTGACTTCATTGATTTTATCAAATGACAATTTTGCCTTATATTTTCCGTAGAGTTCCAAATCGTCAAAGCCGATTCCAACTTTTTCAACTACTTCTGTGATTGGTTTTAATTCTACACTTTGAGCAATTTCAATATCTGTTTTCATGAGATACTCCTCTATATATTTCTATGTACTATTATAACAAAGATTAATAAAAAACGCACTATTTTTTATAAATTGATTTCAAATGTTCGGTTTTTATTTAGCTATAAAAAGTTATAACTTTATTTTATAGGGGCACGTTTCAAAAACACTTACTATTATTTACTAAAATCTAAATTTTTAGTACAATACTACTATGAAAATTTTGATTACATCAGGTGGTACCACTGAAAAGATTGATGATGTCCGTGGAATCACAAATCATTCAACAGGTTATCTGGGTAAGGAAATCGCTGAACTTTTCTTGGCTAAGGGTCACCAAGTTACCTTAGTAACTGTAAAGACTGCGGTTAAACCTGAACCAAAAGAAAATCTAAAGATTACAGAAATTACCAACGTAGACAGTCTCCTAAAAAGTATGGAGCCACTTGTCAAGGAGCATGATGTCCTCATCCATAGTATGGCTATCTCTGACTATACTCCAATTTATATGACGGATTTCACTGAGTTGGAAGATACGGAAAACCCCAGCCAACTCTTACATAAGTCTAACACTGAGAGCAAGATATCTTCGGCTTCGGATTATCAGGTTCTTTTCCTTAAAAAGACACCAAAGATTATTAGCCTGGTTAAACAATGGAATCCCAATATTCAGTTGGTTGGCTTCAAACTTCTCGCAAATGTCAGCAAAGAGGATCTTTTCAAGGCTGCTCGTGCTAGTCTTAAACGTAATCAAGCAAACATTATTGTGGCAAATGATTTGGGTGAGATTACTCCAAATCAACATATTGCTTATCTAGTTGACGAAAAGGGTGAAGAGATGGTTACAACTAAGTCTGCAATTGCTCAAGCCTTATATGAAAGAATATGCTATGACTAAACGTATCATACTTGCTGTTTCTGGCTCAATTTCCGCCTATAAGTCAGCAGATCTAACAAGCAAACTAAAGAAAAAGGGATATGATATCCACGTCATTATGACTGAGTCTGCTCAATCCTTTATTACGCCTCTAACTCTTCAAGCTCTTTCTAAGAATCCAGTTCACTCCGATGTTATGGAAGAAAAATTGGCTGAACGTATTAATCATATTGACTTAGCTAAGAAAACTGATCTCTTTATTGTTGCTCCAGCTTCAGCAAATACGATTGCCAAATTAGCACACGGCATGGCTGATAACATGCTAACTGCGACGGCTTTAGCTTTGCCAAGCACCACTCCAAAACTAATTGCACCAGCAATGAATACGAAAATGTATGAAAATCCATTGACTAAGAAGAACTTAAAAATCTTGCAAGAAGTTGGCTACCAAGAAATTCTTCCAAAATCTGGTTTACTTGCATGCGGAGATACAGGTCGTGGCGCTCTAGCTGATATTTCTGTCATTATTGAGTCAATAGATAATGCTCTAACAAAATAGTCTTGTTGACAAGAAAAGAAGTTTATGATGAATAAAAAAAATAAAGCAAACCCAACGGCACAATTGGCTCTATTAATAGCCACAATGGTCGTTATTGAGGTACTCAGTCAAACTATCTTTGCTGCTTTTGCACTTCCAATCAAACCAACCCTAACTCATATCCCAGTCATTATTGCTAGTATCGTCTATGGTCCTAAAATTGGTGCATATTTAGGCGGTTTTATGGGGATTATGAGTATTGTTCGTAACACTATCGTCTATACAGTAGGCAGTTATCTCTTCAGTCCTTTTGTGGAAGGAGGAACTTGGGCATCTGCTGTCATTGCAATTGTTCCTCGTATTTTAATCGGTATTTTTCCTTACTTTATCTACAAGTTACTTCAAAATCGCCTAGGCTTGATGCTGTCTGGTGTTTTAGGTGCTTTTACAAATACATTTTTCGTGCTTCTAGGTATCTACTTCCTAATCCCTAATTTCTACTCAGCAGGTGGAAAAACTCTAATGGCAACTATTTTCACTATAAACTCTGTTGCTGAAATGGTTATTGCTGGCCTATTAACGCTTAGTATCACACCTATGCTACTTCGATTGAAAAAATAAAGAAAAAACATGGTAATTAGCATGATTTTTTTCCTTTAGTTGTGATATAATGTAAGCGTTTAAAAATATAAAGGAGATTGATATGTCTTACACTGAAAATTATCAAAAATGGCTCGATTTTGCTGAATTGCCTGCTTATCTTCGTGATGAGTTGGTTTCTATGGATGAAAAAACTAAAGAAGATGCCTTCTATACTAATCTTGAATTCGGTACAGCTGGTATGCGTGGTTTAATTGGCGCTGGTACCAACCGTATTAACATTTATGTTGTTCGTCAAGCAACCGAAGGTTTGGCGCAATTGATCGACTCAAAAGGTGAGGAAGCTAAAAAACGTGGTGTTGCTATCGCTTATGACAGCCGTCATTTCTCTCCTGAGTTTGCTTTTGAATCTGCGCAAGTTTTAGCAGCTCATGGTATTAAATCTTATGTGTTCGAGAGTCTTCGTCCAACTCCTGAATTATCATTCGCAGTACGTCATCTCCACACATTTGCTGGTATCATGATAACTGCTAGCCACAACCCAGCTCCATTTAACGGATACAAAGTTTATGGTGAAGACGGTGGACAAATGCCACCCGCTGATGCCGATGCATTGACAGATTACATCCGTGCTATTGATAATCCGTTCACTGTCAAATTAGCTGACCTCGAAGACAGCAAGGCTAGCGGTCTCATCGAAATCATCGGTGAAAATGTTGATGCTGAATACCTAAAAGAAGTTAAAGACGTTAACATCAACCAGGACTTGATTAATGAGTATGGTCGTGACATGAAGATTGTATACACTTCACTTCATGGTACTGGTGAAATGTTGGCTCGCCGTGCCCTTGCTCAAGCTGGGTTTGATGCTGTTCAAGTCGTTGAAGCTCAAGCGGTTCCTCATGCTGACTTCTTAACTGTTAAATCTCCTAACCCAGAAAACCAAGATGCCTTTGCTCTTGCTGAAGAACTCGGTCGTAATGTAGATGCCGACGTATTGGTTGCAACTGACCCTGACGCGGACCGTCTTGGCGTTGAAATCCGCCAACCAGATGGTTCATACCTCAACCTTTCTGGTAACCAAATTGGTGCTATCATCGCCAAATATATCCTTGAAGCTCACAAAACAGCTGGTACTCTCCCTGCTAATGCTGCCCTTTGTAAATCAATCGTATCAACTGAATTAGTTACTAAGATTGCAGAAAGCTACGGTGCAACAATGTTTAATGTCTTGACTGGCTTCAAATTTATCGGTGAAAAGATTCATGAATTTGAAACACAACACAATTACACTTACATGTTTGGTTTTGAAGAAAGCTTCGGTTACCTCATCAAACCATTTGTACGCGATAAAGACGCTATCCAAGCCGTTCTTATCGTTGCAGAAATTGCTGCATACTACCGTTCACGTGGTATGACATTGGCAGATGGTATCGAAGAAATCTACAAACAATATGGTTACTTCTCAGAAAAGACAATTTCAGTTACGCTTTCAGGTGTTGATGGTGCTGCAGAAATCAAGAAAATCATGGACAAATTCCGTCGCAATGCTCCTAAACAATTCAACAACACTGATATTGCTAAAACAGAAGACTTCTTGGAACAAACAGCTACTACTGCTGACGGCGTAGAAAAATTGACAACTCCTCCAAGTAACGTTTTGAAATACATCTTGGCTGATGATTCATGGTTTGCCGTTCGTCCTTCAGGTACAGAACCAAAAATCAAATTTTACATTGCAACAGTTGGAGAAACTGAAGCGGATGCTAAAGAAAAAATTGCTAACATCGAAGCAGAAATCAATGCCTTTGTAGGTGAATAGTACTTTTGACTTAGAGCTAAGCTCTAGGTCTTTTTTGATAAATGATAATAATGCCCCATATAAGTAATTACAATCTTTCGCTGCTACACCAAGAAACCACCTATAGATTAAATATATAGGTGGTTTTTCTATTATTCAATTACAGTGCGCCGACTTGTGAATGATGCTTAAACAAGGAGTGAGTAGCTTCGTAAATATGACGTGCAGTCTCTGCATTATTCATCGTATAAAGGTGAACTCCAGCAACGTCTTGCGTAACCAAATCCACGATTTGGTCAACAGCATAAGCTAGACCGGCAGCTCTCAGAGATTCAGGATCATGCTCATACTTATCCAAAATAGCACGGAATTTACGTGGCAAATGGATATTTTCACACGTCTTAAGTAAACGTAGGGCTTGGTTACGATTCAAAATAGGCATAATACCAGCATAGATAGGCACATCAATGCCAGCAAGAGTACATTTATCTTGGAAATCGTAGAAGCGTTCATTATCAAAGAAGAGTTGGGTTACAAGACTTGAACAACCTGCATCTACTTTCTTCTTAAGATTTTGAATATCAGAGATTTGATTTGGTGAATCAGGATGACCTTCAGGATAACAAGCACCAATGATATCAAAGTTAGGAGCTTCTGCCTTGATAAACTCAATCAAATCAGTTGCATATCTGAAGTCTTTTAAAGGTTCGACCCCAGGAATGATGTCGCCACGAAGTGCCAGGATACGATTTACTCCAACAGCATCTAATTCTCGCAAAGTATCAGCTACCTTTTCTTTGCTCAAATAGATTGCTGGAAGGTGAGCAATAGTAGGAATAGCCAGGTCATTTTGAATATGGTCTGCCAAAGGAACCGTTGTCTCTTTGATATTATATTTGTTATTACTAGCTGTTACACTGATAAAATGGGGTGCCGATCCTTTCATGTCATCAAGGGCAAGCAAGATTTTCTTATTGCCTACGGCTGGATTAGGTGGAAAGACTTCAAAAGAGAGGGATGGTGTTTGGCTTGTCATAAGTTTTACCTTCTTCGTTTTAGATTTTTGTTGAGACAAAAGCATTTTTATTAGTGTCAAGTAAACTCGTAGGAATTATTGATCACATTTTGCATCTAGCTTGATTACAAAAATCTTTAGAAAATTATTCACTATTGAAAACCTTCTACATATAGGAAAGAAGCTTTTCAAGGTATTATAACTTCTACTTACAAGTTTTTGCGAGCCGCTTTTGCTGCTTCTAGAAGCTTGGTTAAGCTTTCTTTAGTTTCTTTAATACCACGAGTCTTCAAACCACAGTCAGGGTTGATCCATACTTTACTACTTGGAACTTTAGCCAAGATCGCTTCGATAGTGTGGTCAATTTCACCGTCTTGTGGGACACGAGGTGAGTGGATATCATAAACTCCAGGTCCAACTTCTGTTTGGAAGTTTTGTGCTTTAAGTTCATCCAAAATTTCAAGGTTTGAACGACTAGCTTCAAAAGAGATAACATCTGCATCCAAGTTGTCGATAGCTGGAATGATATCTGTAAATTCTGAGTAACACATGTGTGTGTGGATTTGTGTGTCTGGTGCTACTGTTGAGTGTACCAAACGGAAGGCTGGAATAGCCCAGTCAAGGTAGTCTTCGTACCAGTCACTACGACGGAGTGGCAATTTTTCACGAAGAGCAGCCTCATCGATTTGGATAATTTTAATGCCTGCAGCTTCGAGGTCAAGCACTTCATCCTTGATAGCAAGAGCGATTTGAAGAGTTGAATCTTTAATAGAGATATCTTCACGTGGGAATGACCAATTGAGGATTGTAACTGGCCCAGTCAACATACCTTTAACAGGCTTGTCAGTACGGCTTTGTGCGTAGCTAGACCATTTTACAGTGATTGGATTAAGACGAGTGACATCACCCCAGATGATTGGTGGTTTTACCCCACGCATACCATATGATTGCACCCAACCATTTTTAGAGAAGAGGTACCCAGACAAGTTTTGACCGAAGTACTCAACCATGTCATTACGTTCAAACTCACCATGTACAAGGACGTCAAAGCCAACTTCTTCTTGCCATTTAATCCATTCATCTATAATTTCAGCAAGAAAGGCATCATATTCTTCCTGAGACAATTCATTCTTACGGAAAGCCAAACGTTTGGCACGAACTTCCTTAGTTTGAGGAAATGAACCGATAGTTGTTGTCGGAAGCAATGGAAGTTTGAAGGCATCCTTTTGAATGGCTTCACGTTCTGCGAAAGCCGGTAAACGTGTGTAATCTGCTTCTGTCAAACCTGCAATACGAGCACGAAGTTCAGCATTTGCACCAACACGTTCAATAGCAAAGAGCTCTTTGTTAGCAGCAAGTGATTCAGCACCTTGACCATTACGGATAGCATCCAAATCACGAAGTTCATCTAATTTTTCAACGGCAAAAGCAAAGTGGTTCAAGATTGCTGGTTCAAATTCTTCATTAGCAGTCGTAAATGGCACATGAAGAAGTGAGCATGAGCTTGTCAATACGATTTTTTCAGCTGGAATTTGTTCAAGAACAGCCAAGCTCTTTTCGTAGTTGTTGCGCCAGATGTTTTTACCATTGACAATACCTGCATAGAGAGTCTTGTCAGCTGGGAATCCACCTTTGACAAGTTCAAGCGTCTTCTTACCTTCGACAAAGTCAAGACCGATAGCATCTACTGGCAAGTTTACAAGATCATTGTATACATCACGAACATCACCAAAGTAAGTTTGAATCAAGACCTCAAGGCCTTTCTTGTCAGCCAAGATTTTATTGTACAGATTCAAGAAGAGTGCTTTTTCGTCAGCAGTCAAATCTTTAACAAGTGCTGGTTCATCAAGTTGGATACGAGTAGCACCAAGTTCAGCCAATTTTGCAAAGACATCTTGGTAGGCAGCAATAAAGCTATCGACGAAGTCTTCTGCTTTCACACCATCTTCGAAATCAGACAATTGAAGGAAAGTGAATGGTCCAACCACAACTGGGCGAGTATCCAGACCCAAGTCTTTGGCTTCTTGGTACTCATCAAAAATCTTGTGACCAGCCAATTTTACTGCTGTTGTTTTTTCAAATTTTGGAACGATGTAATGGTAGTTGGTGTTGAACCATTTCTTCATTGGAAGAGCACGCACATCCCCCTTTTCACCTTGGTAACCACGTGCCAAAGCAAAGTATTGTTCCAATTCAGTCAAATCCAAGTTTTTCACAGACTCAGGAACTACGTTGAAAAGGAAGGCCGCATCAAGGAAGTTATCGTAATGAGAAAAGTCATTTGAAGGAATTTCAGTAATACCTTTTTCTTTAACAATATTCCAGTGTTTTGCACGCAAATCTTTAGCAGCCGCTAAAAGTTCGTCTGCAGTAATTTCATTTCTAAAATATTTTTCTGTAGTAAATTTTAATTCTCGGAATTCACCCAAACGTGGGAAACCAATGATAGTAGTTGACATCTTGTGTCCTCCTCTTTGTTGTTGATTTAATCTTACCAAAGAAATAAATATCTGTATAATTGTTATCAGTTTTCAATATATATAGTTTTAAACTATATCCTATAAAATAAAGGATTTCTGGTCTCGTTGTCTTATTTTTAATTAGATATTTGTATAGCTAATAACTATATAGGGAGATGATAAGGTCATTTTTATCAAAAAAACCTCTAGACTTTTGTCTAGAGATATATCTTACTTTTTCTTCTTTAATATTTAGTAATCAACTCATCCATGTTCACTATTGAGTAGTAAAGTCATAAAATAAGGCGTTTTAATCAAAACTAAATCTTAAACTCGTTCTTGAAGCCAAGAAGACGTATAGGACATGTTCTCACTGTTATAGCTATTCCAAATAAAATAGCCCAAAATCACCAAGACCACTAGGAAACATATTCCCAATACTGCTAACCAAATGATTTGCTTCTTTAAACTATCATACTCACTCATATAGCCATTATGAAGTTTTATAAGCTCGTCTCTCTTTTTATTGCTTGACTCTTTTGCAATGGCAATCTCAAGCTCGTACATTTGATGTTTCCAAGAATTCCGCTTGGAAGTCACTTTTTTCAATTTTTTATTTGAAAGACTACTGTCCCCTTTCTCAAATTTATTTTTTTTAGTCATATTTCCCTCTAAAATCTTCTTTTAGTTCATATTATTATAACATATATAAAACTATCTGAAAAGTTCATTTTTGGTTAAAATTTTAAGAAAGAGAATTAAATCATGAAAAAGAACCAGAGGCTATCTTCTTATGTTATACTCTATGTATGCATAAGAAAACCGTTATTGATTTTAAAGAACTTGGCGTCAGACAAATCTTCACTCACGCCATAAAAGAGATAAAAACCAAAGACATTAAGGAAGTTAAATCACTTATAAATCAAATAGAAGCCTATCAAGAAAAAGGCTATTTTGCTGTAGGCTATGTAGCCTATGAAGCTTCTCAGGCCTTTGAACCTAAATTTCAAATTTTTGATAGCCCATTAATGTCAGAGTATCTTCTCTATTTTACTATTCACGATACTGTTCAAACAGAGTCTATCCCTCTTGCTTATGAGCCTGTTCCCTTACCAGAATCTTGGCAAGAACTAACTTCTGCAGAGGAATACAAGGCTGCTATTGAGCATATACACCACCATATTCGTCAAGGAAACACCTACCAGGTCAATTTTACCGTCCAACTTCAACAGAACATAACAGCTGATCCATTTGCCATCTACAACCGATTGGTTGTTGAGCAAAATGCACATTACAATGCCTTTATTCAACATGATGATGTCTCCATCATTTCCATAAGTCCTGAACTCTTCTTTAAAAAAGATGGTGATATATTGACCACACGTCCTATGAAAGGGACAACAAATCGTGGCTTGACAACTGAAACTGACCTTAAACAAGCACAATGGCTTGCTCATGATCAGAAAAATCGCTCTGAAAATATGATGATTGTAGATCTTCTTAGAAATGACATGAATCGTATTTCAAAAATAGGGAGTGAAAATGTAAAAAGACTTTGCCAGGTTGAACAATACTCTACTGTTTGGCAAATGACTTCAACTATTGAGACGCAACTCCTACCAAACAGTCGTTTGGATGACATCTTCCAAGCCCTTTTTCCTTGTGGATCTATTACAGGAGCACCAAAAATAGCTACTATGGCAATTATTAAAAACGTCGAAAAACAAGCTCGAGGCGTCTATTGTGGAGCCATTGGTATCTTGCTACCTAATGGACCAACTATTTTCAACGTAGCCATCCGAACACTTCAAATGCAGGGAAACAATGCTATATATGGAGTAGGCGGTGGAATCACCTGGGACAGCAAATGGGAAGCTGAATATGAAGAAACAAGGCAAAAATCAGCTATTCTATACCGTCAAAATCCTAGATTTGATCTTATCTCAACTGGACGGATTCATCAAGGTAAACTACTCCATCTTAAAGAACATCTCAATCGTCTACAAGAGTCCAGTCGCTATTTTGCTTATCCTTTCAATAAAAAAGAAGTTCAAAATCAAGTCGAAGATTTGTGTCAGTCCCTTGATTTTGACACAGACTACCGTCTTAAATTGTCCCTTGCAAAAGATGGTAAACTTACTTTTGAACATGCTCAATTAACAGAATTAGACGATGATTTTTGTCAAGCAAGATTAGTTAAGCAAACACATCCTTTGAATAACCCCTATACCTACTTTAAAACAAGTTATCGACCACACATTAGTCTAGGACCTCATGAGCAAATCTACTATAATCAAAAGAAAGAACTTTTAGAAACTTCTATCGGTAACCTCGTTCTTAAAATCAAGGACCAACTCTACACTCCACCTGTTCACCTCGGTCTTTTAAACGGTATTTACAGACAAAGCCTCATTGCTAATAATCAGGTCACAGAGAAAGTTTTGACTCTGGAAGATTTAAAACAGGCTCAAGCCATCTATGGCTGTAATGCTGTGAGAGGGTTGTATGAATTGAGGGTAGATTTCTAAAATATGGATTTAAAATTGTGAAATTTCATTTTCTAGAAATCAATCACTACTTCTCTTGATAAAAAATCAACAATTTAATAGTAAAATAAAGTATAATACTTACTGATAGTTATTAAAATTACTGCTTCTATTAGGTTTTAAATTTTTGAACATTCTAGAAAGGATAAATACGTTTAATGAAAAAATTTAAAGGCTTGACTTCTGCAGAAGTTCAAGCAAGTAAAAACGCTCATGGCGATAATAGGCTCTCTAGTAAAGAGGCTAACTCGCTGCTTTCAATTTTTATTGAAGCCTTCCAGGATCAATGGATTCTCATCCTCTTGGCTGCCTTAGGATTAAAAATCATCTTCAACTTTGTTGCAATGATTTTTCCTGCTATTGGGGAGGCTAATTGGTATGAGGCTATCTCACTAATTTTTGCCATTTTGATGTCTACAGGGTTCTCAGCAGTCTCTCAATACCGTAATGAGCAAAAATTCAATATTCTCCAAGAAGAGGCTTCAAAAACTAATGCTAAGGTTTATCGAGATGGTAAACTTAAAGAGATTCTCGTGGATGATGTTGTAAAAGGGGATCAAATTCTCCTTCAATCAGGGGACAAGATTCCAGTTGACGGTATCATCTTGGAAGGTAAATTAAAAGTAAACCAAGCTGTCTTAAATGGTGAAAGCGAGGATGCCACAAAACTTCCTCTTGGTGACCGAGAAGAGCCAGATTCTTCAGACCTCTTTACGGAGTTTAAGGTCTTCCGTGGTACAGTCGTAACTTCAGATGAAGCTGTGATTGAAGCTACACAAATTGGTGATAACACCGTTTTAGGAAGTATCAATACGTCTCTTCAAGAAGATAGTAAAAATTCACCATCTAAAGAAAAACTTAACAAGCTTGCAAGAAACATCGGGGTCCTCGGTTATAGTGCAGGTGCTGCCTATTCAGTAATCAACCTTGTATTAGGCTTTATTGCCCTAAATAAAGCTAACAACCTCAATGGTGGCTCGATTTTCCTTCTTATCATTGAAACAATTCTCTTTGCGGTTACAATCATCATCATGGCTGTCCCAGAAGGACTTCCAATGATGTTAGCACTCGTTTCCTCAATGAACTCAGGTCGACTTTTAGCTCAAAATATCCTAGTCCGCCATCCTGATACTATTGAAACTGCTGGATACATGAATATTCTCTTCAGTGATAAGACTGGTACAATCACAGAAGGTAAACTATCTGTAGTTGACTTCTTCCTTGGGGATGGAACACTTTATGCAGCTACTGGTGAAACCGATGCTCCAGATTTTGATACGATGTCAGATAGTCTTAAAGCTGAAATAATTAATGGTATCGGTCTTAATAACGATGCCATGGTTGCTGATGGTAATGCTGTTGGTAGTAATGCTACTGACCGTGCACTTCTTGACTTCTTGATTGGACGTTCTCAACTTGATTTCGATACTAATACAATTACTGAGAAGCAACAATTCAACTCAGCAACAAAATTCGCAAGTGTAACGACTAAGGACGGAAAAACCTACATCAAAGGTGCTCCAGAATTTATCCTAAATGACTGCTACTACTATCTTGATAAAGATGGTCATAAACAAAACTTTACAGATGATATTAAAGCTCGTTTTCAAGAGTTATCATTGGAACAAGCTAACCGTTCAATGCGTTTGCTTGCCATCCTCAATACAGATGGTAATGATAAAGTCTTGATTGGTATCGTATGTATCCGTGATAACGTTCGTTCTTCAATTAAACAAACTGTTGAAACAATGAACCGTGCGGGTGTTCAAGTAGTTATGGTGACTGGTGACCGTAAAGAAACCGCTGTTGCTATCGCTAAAGAAGCAGGTATCGTCACTGGAGAAAATGACCTTGTCCTTACTCACGATGAACTTTCTGCCCTCTCAGATCAAGAACTTAAACAACAATTGCCTCACTTAAAAGTGGTAAGTCGTGCCCTTCCAATGGATAAAAAACGTCTTATTGAGGTAGCTCAAGAACTCGATATGGTAGCTGGTATGACGGGTGATGGGGTCAATGACTCACCAGCCCTTAAATCAGCTGATGTTGGTTTCTCAATGGGTGATGGTACTGAAGTCGCACGTGAAGCCTCAGATATCGTTATCTTAAACAACTCATTGACTTCTATTGAGAAAGCCGTTCTCTATGGACGCACCATGAGTAAGTCAGTAAGTAAATTTATCATCTTCCAATTAACTGTTAACGTAACAACTATTGCCATGTCACTTCTCTCACCACTTTTGGGTCTCAAAGAGCCATTTACAATCATCCAAATTCTCTGGGTTAACCTTATCATGGACACACTTGCTGCCCTTGCCTTTGGTGAAGAGCCTGCGCTAGATCGTTATATGAACGAAAAACCAGTAGCTAAGAAAGCAAATATTCTTACTGGTTATATGAAATCCGCTATCGGAGTTGCAAGTGCCTTCATTACTCTTGTATGTTTAGCCATTCTTAAAAATGTTGGTGGTATCCAAGACTTTATCACAAATGGAACTGGTAACTTTGAAATGGTAACAACCTTTACATTTACAGTATTTATCTATGCTGTTATTTTCAACTCATTTAATACACGTAGTAATGGCTTCAATATTTTTGAACATATCGGTAAAAACAAGAAATTCTTAATCGTTATGATTTCTATTGCTGTTGTTCAAACCCTTATTATTCAATTTGGTGGAAAAGTATTTAATACTGTTCCTATGGATATTCAACACTATATCATTGCTCTTCTTATTGCTGTATTGATTATACCAGCAGATTTCATTCGAAAAGCTCTAACTAAAAACAAATAAGATATGAGGTATTGCAAATCTTCAAAGTGATAAAAAGGACTAGGTTTTACTTCCAATCCTTTTTCTAAATTTCTAAAGGTAACCTATGAAAAAATAAGAGCAATATTATTCTATTATTGCTCTATAACAAAAAAGGTTTTAAATGAACTGCACCCCAAAAGTTAGACAAAAAAATCTAACTTTTGGGGTGTTTTTATTATGAAACTAACTTATGAAGATAAAGTTCAAATATATGAATTGAGAAAGCAAGGTCAAACCTTCAACCAACTTTCAAAACGATTTGGTGTGGATGCTTCTGGATTAAGATATATGACGAGATTGATTGAACGTTACGGAATAGAAATTATCAAGAAAGGTAAGAATCGTTACGATTCACCAGAATTAAAACAAGAAATGATTGATAAAGTGCTACTTGAAGATCGTTCTCAACAAAGTGTTTGCCTGGACTATGGCCTCTCAAATTAAGGGTTGCTTAACAATTGGATAGCACAATACAAGAAAAATGGGTATACTTTTCTTGAGAAAAGAAGAGGGAGAGTACCTAAAATGGGGAGTAAGCCAAAGAAGAAACCTGAAGAGATGACAGAGTTAGAACATCTTCAAGCAGAAAATGAGTACCTGAGAGTGGAGAATGCTATTCTAAAAAAGTTGAGAGAACTCCGATTGAGGGACGAAAGGGAGCAAGAAGAAAAACAGAAATTGTTCAAGGATTAGTAACAGAGTTTCCTTTAGATATCCTTCTAAACATTATCAAACTTGCTTGTTCAACCTATTATTACCACTTAAAGCAACTGAATCAAATAGATAAAAATCAATCTATCAAAGTGGAAATACAAGCCATTTATGATGAGCATAAAGGAAATTATGGCTATCGCCGAATAACTCTTGAATTGAGGAATCGTGGTTTTGTAGTGAACCAGAAGAAGGTCCAACGTCTGATGAAGCTCCTTGGTTTAAGTTCCCAAATTCGTCGTAAACGCAAGTATTCTTCATACCAAGGAGAAGTTGGCAAGAAAGCAGATAACCCTTATTCAACGGCAGTTTGAAGCAGCCAACCCAATGGAAAAGTGCTACACAGATGTGACAGAGTTTGCCATTCCAAATAGCACAC
>OLPB01000321.1_pt1 | contig 30345 bp, 38 predicted proteins | sample 1672001 | NCBI WGS metagenome assembly OLPB01 (sample SAMEA3136635, study PRJEB25190) | human gut metagenome | biome: human gut; feature: human-associated habitat; material: faeces | place: Austria | collected 2013 | reverse complement strand
AAGAAAAATGGTGCTGGGCATAACACCCAACACCAAGTTTGTCTACAGTCTGAAACCTGCTACAGAATCCTGTAGCAGGTTTTATCTTGACATCTTTAAATTGTAGCAATATCGATCAATGTCAGTTTCTTAATATCTGTATTCTCCAGACTGGATACAAGCGCTTTTGCTGTATCAATCGCTGTCAGTACATTCACACCTGTCTCAATCGCATTTCTACGGATCACAAAACCATCTCTGGAATGTTCTGCTCCCTGATGCGGTGTATCGATAACAAGGTCGATCTTATGTCCTAAGATAAGATCCATCAGGTTCGGAGATTCCTGCTCGATCTTATTTACTGCATTTGCTTTCACTCCTGCTTCTTTCAGGATATCCGCAGTTCCTCTCGTTGCAAAGATCTTATATCCAAGTTTCTCGAATCTGCGTCCGATATCGATTGCTTCTTCCTTATCTTCATCACGAACAGTCATAATCATATTCTTATGCTTCGGCAGACGGATTCCGGCTCCGATAAATGCCTTATACAATGCTTCGTCAAATGTCTTCGCAATTCCCAGACACTCTCCGGTAGATTTCATCTCAGGTCCTAAGCTGATATCTGCACCACGTATTTTCTCGAAGGAGAATACCGGCATCTTAACAGCAAAATAATCTGCTTCCGGCTGTAATCCTGGTGTGTATCCGAGATCTTTGATCTTTGCTCCGATGATGACTTTTGTTGCAAGCGGAACGATTGGGATACCGGTTACTTTACTGATATATGGAACCGTACGGCTGGAACGAGGATTAACCTCGATAACATATACATCTTCTCCACATACGATGAACTGAATATTGATCAATCCGATTACGTGTAATGATTTTGCAAGTCTTCTTGTATATTCGGCAATTGTCTCTTTTGTCTTCTGAGAGATGCTCTGTGCAGGATATACAGAGATACTGTCTCCGGAATGGATTCCGGCACGCTCGATATGCTCCATGATACCAGGAATCAGGATATCTTCTCCGTCACATACGGCATCAACCTCGATCTCTTTACCCTGTAAATACTTATCAACCAGGATTGGGTGATCCTGTGCGATACGGTTGATGATTCCGATAAACTCATCAATATCGTGATCGTTGATCGCAATCTGCATTCCCTGTCCGCCAAGTACGTAAGAAGGTCTTACCAGTACCGGATAACCCAGTCTGTTTGCAACTTTCTTCGCTTCTTCTGCTGTAAATACAGTTCCACCTGTCGGTCTTGGAATCTCGCACTGCTCAAGAATCTCATCAAACAGCTCACGGTCTTCGGCTGCATCTACATTTTCAGCAGATGTTCCAAGAATCGGAACGCCCATCTTCATAAGAGATTCTGTCAGCTTGATCGCTGTCTGTCCACCGAACTGTACAACTGCTCCGTCCGGTTTTTCCAGATCTACGATACTTTCTACATCTTCCGGTGTCAGAGGCTCGAAATACAGCTTGTCAGCGATATCGAAGTCTGTACTTACTGTCTCAGGGTTGTTATTTACAATAATCGTCTCGTATCCTTCTTTGGCAAATGCCCATGTACAATGTACAGAACAGAAGTCGAACTCGATACCCTGTCCGATACGGATCGGTCCGGAACCAAGTACCAGTACTTTCTTCTTGCCGGAAGTTTCAACTACTTCATTCTCACTTCCGAATACAGAGTAGTAATATGGTGTCTCTGCTGCGAACTCAGCCGCACAGGTATCAACCATCTTATAAGAAGCTGTGATGCCATTGTCATGACGAAGATCATGGATCTCACGCTCTGTCTTTCCTGTCAGTTCTGCGATCACATTATCCGGGAACTCTAAGCGTTTTGCTTCTTTTAATGTCTCTGCTGTTAATTCTTCTGTCTTTAATTTCTGTTCCATCTCTACAAGAATTGAGATCTTGTCAATGAACCAGTTGTCAATCTTTGTAATTCTGTGAATGTCTTCGTAGCTGATGCCCTGACGGATTGCTTCTGCGATTTTCCAGATACGACGGTCATCTACAACTTTCAGTTCTTCTAACAGTTCTTCTCCTTTTAAATGAGAGAAGTCATAAGACATAAGGCTGTCTACATGCTGTTCCAGAGAACGGATGGCTTTCATAAGTGCTCCCTCGAAGTTATCACAGATACTCATAACTTCTCCGGTCGCTTTCATCTGTGTTGTCAGTGTACGTTTTGCACTGATGAACTTATCAAATGGAAGTCTCGGGATCTTTACAACACAGTAGTCAAGCATAGGCTCGAAACTTGCATATGTCTTCTTTGTTACTGCGTTCTTGATCTCGTCCAGTGTATATCCAAGAGCGATCTTTGCCGCAACCTTGGCAATCGGATATCCTGTTGCCTTAGATGCAAGTGCAGAAGAACGGCTTACACGAGGGTTAACCTCGATTACACAGTACTCAAATGAATCTGGATTCAACGCATACTGTACGTTACATCCACCAGTGATATTTAACTCACTGATAATATTAAGAGCAGATGTACGGAGCATCTGATATTCTTTATCACTGAGCGTCTGTGAAGGTGCAACTACGATACTGTCTCCTGTATGAACTCCAACCGGATCGAGGTTTTCCATGTTACATACAGTAATGCAGTTACCATTGCCATCCCGCATTACTTCGTACTCGATCTCTTTCCATCCTGCGATACAACGCTCTACCAGAACTTCCCCAACACGTGAAAGACGAAGTCCGTTTTCCAGGATCTCTACGAGTTCTGTTCTATTATCCGCGATTCCTCCGCCGCTTCCTCCAAGTGTATAAGCCGGACGAAGTACAACCGGATATCCGATGCTTTCTGCAAATTCAATACCTGTCTGCACATCCTTTACGACTTTAGAAGCTGCACAAGGCTCACCGATCTTCTCCATCGTCATCTTGAATTCCAAACGGTCTTCTGCTTTTTTGATCGTCTCGGAAGTAGTACCGATCAGACGTACATTATTTCTCTTGAGGAATCCATTCTCTTCAAGTTCCATAGCCAGGTTCAGCGCTGCCTGTCCGCCAAGTGTCGGAAGAACACTGTCTGGTTTTTCTTTTAAAATCAGCTGTTCTACTACTTCAACTGTCAGAGGTTCAATGTATACGCGGTCTGCGATATCTTTATCTGTCATGATTGTAGCCGGATTAGAGTTCAGCAGAACTACTTCCAGACCTTCTTCTTTTAACGAACGGCAGGCCTGTGTACCTGCGTAGTCAAACTCCGCTGCCTGTCCAATGATAATAGGACCAGAGCCAATTACTAATACTTTCTTAATATCTTTAATTCTAGGCATTATTTTGCTCCTTTCATCATATCCATAAATCTGTCAAACAGGTATCCGGAATCCAGTGGTCCCGGACAAGCTTCCGGATGGAACTGAACTGTAAAAATGTTCTTTCCTTCATATGCAAGTCCTTCGTTGGTTCCGTCATTAACATTGATAAACGCTTCTTTTGCTACTTTCGGGTCAATTGACGTACCATCAACTGCATAACCATGATTCTGTGAAGAAATATAAACCCTGTTGTTGGTCAGATCCTTCACCGGATGGTTACCGCCGCGGTGTCCATATTTCAACTTATAAGTCTTTGCGCCATTTGCAAGTGCCATAAGCTGATGTCCAAGACAAATTGCAAAAATAGGAATATCAGTATTGTATAATTTCTTGATCTCTTCGATAATAGATACGCATGTCTCCGGATCTCCAGGTCCATTAGACAACATAATACCGTCCGGTTCAGAAGCAATGATTTCTTCTGCCTTTGTACCTGCCGGATAGACTGTTACTTCACAGCCGCGTTCATTTAAAGACTTGGCAATGTTCTTTTTCGCACCAAAGTCCATAAGAGCTACCTTTGGTCCATTGCCTTCTAAGACATATTTTTCATCACATGTTACTTTTGATACCACATCACCAACTGTATAAGCTTTTAGCTTCGGAAGGATCTCGTCTAAATTATAATTCTCATTGGTGGTGATCATTCCATTCATGGTTCCCTTTTCACGAAGAATCTTTGTAAGGGCACGTGTATCAATTCCTGCAATTCCCGGAATATCCTGTTCTTTCAGGAAATCCTGAATTGTTCCTTCACAACGGAAGTTGCTTGACATTCTGGAAAGTTCTCTTACGATATATCCATCCGGCCATGCCTTCCTTGACTCCATATCCGGTGTGATGCCATAATTTCCAATCAATGGATAGGTCATTACTACGGCCTGTCCCGCATAAGAAGGGTCGGTTAATACCTCCAGATAACCTGTCATTGAAGTATTAAACACTATCTCACTAATCATGTCTTTTGTCGAACCGATACTGGTTCCGGTAAAGACAGTCCCGTCTTCTAATATAAGAAATGCTTTCATATATTCACCTTTTCCCTTCTGTGTTTCTTTTTCTTTTTTATGAAGCCATCCCGCCGTCCCTCAGGTATATTCCTATATTTGGGCAAAAAAAATTCGTTGTAACAAGGAATTTTTTCTTAAAAATATAGAACAAAAGGCAGTTTGTGCAAGCACAAAACTGCCTTGTTTTGATCCATCGGTACCAGACAATTTATGTCTTCACAAATTGTAAAAATTATACTACATAATCCGAGAATTTTCAACGGATATTTTTGTTTTTTTATGAATACTGCCAAAATATTACAATCTTGTGTAATCTCGGATCATCGATGTACTGGTACTTCACCTGTGATAACCCATAGTAGTCTGCCAGATTCTGCGCTGCTTTTGCAAGTTCTTTCTGGAAAATGTCATCATGCGCCTGTTGATAAACCGCATTGTCAGAGAATTTGAAAGTGGTCGCACTTTTCTTCGTCCAGATCGTCTGGTTCATGGCTCCCAATGCCTGTTCCGCATCATACTGCGTGTAATACATTCCATTTACCACATAATAATTGCAATCCATCTTGCTGCACTCCGGCATCTGCGTGTCTTTATCCAGGATATGTGTCTGGAACAGCTGTGTATCATCACAGCACATGTAATCATAACTGATATTTGTCTTATTCCCGGAAGTGTCTGTTTCTTGATTTGTGTCCCAGGATATCTCCTCGCCTTCTTCCTGCTGAAACACCGGATCTCCCCAGGTTGTGTCAACGTAATAATAATCGCCGTTGCACTTCACCAGATTCCATGCATGGTTTCCGCCTTCTGTCGTCTTTCCTGTCACATAAGTACAGAACACACCAAGCTGTTCCAGTAAGTATTGCGTTGCCTTTGAATATCCGGCACATACGGATTGCCTGTTGACAAATATGCTGTAAATGTTCTGGTTATCCGGTGCACTCTCGTCATAGTCCACTTCATCTACGATTTTTTCATACACATAGAGAATTTTTTGATACTCATCTGCGTCAGCATCCAGACCTGCCAGCCACTTTGCTGCCGCCTGCGTAATCTCTGTCTGCATCGTCTGGCTTTCCTTAGCTGTATAAAAATATTTTGGTTTCAGAACCGTATAGCTTTCCGTTCCCTTATGCGTTGTAGCTGTCGCTGTTCCATCACACCAGAAGATATCCGGCTGATCTTTCATCAGCTTCTGGAATATCTGATTCGTCTCATCCGCATCTGTATCATGTACATAGATCTCCTCTGTATGATTTCTGACACCTTCCAGGATTTCCCGATAAACTTGCTTCTGTTCTTCCGGCAATTGCCGGTAATAGTATTTTTCTGTGTTCTCTTCTGCCGTTTTGGATACTTTCTGATAAGGAATCTCTTCCTGTTTATCGGAAATAAACTGTTCCATATCTATGCATCCGATTCGCTCTGCTGCCGCGATCCCTATGAATAAGATGCATATCAGAATCAGGATGAGCGTTTTCTTTTTTCTTCTTTTTCTATATATTCGCAAATGTCTTCTTTTCATGCTCTGTTTTTCGCTCCTGTTTCTATCATACTTAGGATTTCCTGCATAATGTAGGAATACTTTATTATACCGGTTTCTTTCTCTTTCCGCAATTCTCACATTTTTCTTACTTCTGCATACTCTGTCAGTAACAGAGTCTTAAAAGAGGTCCTATTATTATGAATGGAGCGACTCCAACCACTCAGGATACTCCTGATAAAGGCCGTCTGCAGATCAATCTTGTCTCCGACATCACTGCATATCCGATTCAGGGAGCCCGGATTTCCATCTCCTACACCGGTATCCCGGAAACTCCTTTAGAGCAGCTTACTACCGACAGTTCCGGACAGACCGATATGATCGATCTTGCCGCACCACCGCTGGAATACAGCCTGGACCCGGAAAATGAGATCCAGCCGTATTCAGAATACACCTTACAAATATCTGCTGCCGGATATGAATCCGTCAGCATTGCCGGAACAGAGATTCTGCCCCACGTAACAGCCCTGCAGAATGTCAGCATGAAACCCGTCGATAACCAGGAAGAAAATGAAGCTATGTTCGTCATACCCGCTCATACATTATATGCCACATACCCACCCAAGATTCCAGAGGATGAAATCAAGCCAACCATCGAATCCGGTGAGATTGTCTTAAGTCGTGTCGTCGTTCCTGAATATATTGTTGTCCACGATGGAAGCCCGCGGGATTCTACCGCAAGAAATTATTACGTAAAGTATAAAGACTATATCAAAAATGTAGCTTCCAGCGAAATCTATGCTACCTGGCCCGAAGATACGATCCGGGCAAATGTTCTGGCGATCATGTCCTTCACACTGAACCGTGTGTATACAGAATGGTACCGGAACAAAGGATATGATTTCACAATTACATCATCTACCGCTTTTGACCATAAATGGATTCCCGAACGGAATATCTATGATACGATCTCTGTGATCGTTGATGAATTGTTTGCCGATTATCTTTCCAGACCGAATGTGAAGCAGCCGATACTGACACAGTATTGTGACGGGCGGCAGGTGCAGTGTCCGAACTGGATGACCTTTTTGCTATAACCTATAAAGTGAATTTTTACCTATTTATATCATTATTACGATTACTTTATAAAATAGCAAGGCTCAGTTTGGCGCGACAACGGACATCGAAGTAGCAGCCAACAGTATCCAAACAATAGTTGTGTGTTCTATACGAAGTGGAACAACTAATCTGCTATACGGAAGTATAAATGTATTTGTAGATTATTCATCTGCCACTAAGACTAGATTTACCGCAAAAGTTGAAAACAGTGCTGCATCTGGTGCAGTTTTAAAGCCAACTGTTTCATGGATTGCAATGACGTAGATCTTGGTCTTCCCATTTAATGAAGTAACAGGGCGGAGAATTTTCCCCTGTTACTTCACGTTAATCTTCAATTTAAATACATCCCATTTTTCTAAGGATCATATCCATAACATTCCTTCCGGCCACTTTGTCGTTGTTGAGACCGGTATCATTCTGGAATTTATCTACCGCTGTTTCCAACCCACCGCCGAAAATTCCTGGCGCTTCTACTGCTCCGCTATAATATCCAAGTGCTGTAAGTCCGATTTCAACGAATGTAACAAGATACTGCTTCTCTCCACGTTTTACATAATGGAGGTCACGTGCAGCATTGGTCTTTTCTCCGATTTTTCCATCTACGGTCAAACCGAAACTATAATCCATATTGCAAGCAGTCTGCAATGCCATAATTAATCCTTTACGTGTCTTCGGACCGTTCTTTCCATCTTCGGGGATTCCGGCGTCTGTAAAATTATTAATATGAATCTGCGCATTCTTCATGGATTGATTGGTTGGATTTACTGCAGGAATTGGTGCGGGTGCTGGTTTTGCGATAGATGTTCCAGCTCCGGCCGAACCGCCGGCATATTTGTCCCATGCGGCTGCATCTCCATAGAATACATCTAAATCCAGATGTCCAGGCCAACCTGTTAATTTTCCACTCGAAGTGTACTGATACATTGCACAGCTTCCCCATGCTCCAAGTCCTCCTTTCAGAGGTGCTTTCGGAGTGTATCCCATTTCTGTATATCCATTGTAGTAGCCGGCATTCCAAAGGCCGTAGTCTGCGTTTTTGACCCCTGACCAGTCATAAGCATTGATGCAATTGTTGTAGCTGTATAACATAGGTTTGATCCCTGTTTTCTCTTTTACACGATCCAGGAATTCTTTTGCGTATGCCGGTCCTTTTGCCACAGCTCCTGCTTCCCAATCCAAAACCAGAATTGCCTTTCCAATATATCCCTGTACATGGCTGAGAAAGAAATCTGCTTCTGCTTTTCCAGATGATTTACCACTTGCAAAATGATATACGCCGACTTTCTTTCCAAGTTTCACAGCCTGTTGCATAAAACCATCACAATATTTATCAACAAATGTTGTGCCCTCAGTTGCCTTACAAATTACAAAGTCGCAAGTTATATCCTTCAGATTGAGTCCTTTCTGATGATTACTTATATCTATTCCGTTTAATGCCATTTTGATCTCCTTCCTGTGCGACGTCGCACATAAATAATAAGAGGACGATTATTCGCCCTCTGTGTTACACTCTGGTAATCCAGCAATGCTGGTTAACAACGATAAGATTCCAGCCAGTACAGAGGCAGACACTACCAGTTTTGCGTCTACCTGTCCGAGTGCCGTCGCTGTTCCGATTGTTGCTACCGCAGTCTGTGCTACGGTCTTGATTGCTCTGATTCCTGCGCATTTTGCCCAGTTCTTCCAATCTTTCATTTAATTCACCCTTTCTTCCAAATCTGAAATTCTATGATTTGCTACTTTCATTTTTTCTTCCTGTATTGCCATCTGCTCTTCCAGATGATAAGTACGTTCTATTGTATTATTATGTTTATCAACTCTTTTTGTGAGTTCGTCCAGCTTATACTCCATAAGAGATCTTGTCTTCTCTTGCTGAATCAAACACACTACTAGAGTTACTCCTGCGGATATACAGGCTGAGATAATTGTTGCCATGCGCTTTCCTTTCTTTTTCTGTTTTTGAGTATAAAAATAAGACCTTTCGGTCTTGCTCTGATCTCCATATAATCACCTCTAGCAAAAGCAGCCACATTTGTGACTGCTTTTGTTATATACATGTTTCTTCTAGCTTATCTAACATAGTGCTGATTTTATACAAAACTTCTTCTTTCTCATTATTTTTACACTTAATATACATATCAGATAATGTTTTGTAAATTTCAGTAAATGTGATCGCTGGTTCTTTTTCATCCAGCTTATAGTACTTTAATGCGTTTTTTAAACATCCTTTTGTTGCTAATTCTTCATCACCTGTTTCTATATATCTATGGCAACTATTGCATAATGTCACTAAATTACTTGGACTATGATTTCCTCCATTCACTCTTTTTCTTATATGATGAATATGTAAATCAGTCCTTTTTTGACATATTTGACATTCATTATTATCACGTTGAAGTACTGACTTCCTTGTGTTTTCTGAAATATCCGATAGATTCCATACATTCAATTCTTTACCGAATATTTCATCCCCTTCTTGTAAAGGTGTAATATATTTTTTTACTTTTAAGTTTACAATATCCTCAATGACCGACTTCGCAACTAGCGTTTTATTCAAATTCTCATTTAAATCTTCATTTAGTTCATCTAATCTGGCTTTATATTTATAATTTTTCTGACAATCATCACAACAGAATATCTCCTTAAGTCTTGTTTTTCTAGAAAAATTTTTTCCACAATATAAGCATGTATATTCATAGACTCTGTTTTTCGATCTTTCATAGTTAACTTTTCGTTGACATTTTTTACCACAATATTTCTGATCTTTTCTTGATGGAATATATCTTTCTCCACAACACTCACAAGTTTTTTCTTCTTGTTTCTTCTTTTTCATTGGCGTTCTCTCCTTCCACCGACATTATACAGCAGAAGGAGAAATCTGCCAATGATTAGTTTGTGTGCACCTCTTCCCATCCATACACACCCAGCTCCCAGACGTTGTTATCCGTGGTGTTCTGCCATGTCTTGCCATTATGTGTAACCTTATCGCCCTTGCTGTATGGATTCGTACTGTCCGGCTGTTCCCACTCTGAAATCGTGTCAGTGTCCGGTATAAGCACCTTGGCGAACAGAGACGGTGCATCCGGTGGCGTCCATGTATCTTGGCTTGTGTGTGCGGTAAGTACCTTATAGATAGTGCCGGTGGAAACTCCGGACCTGTGATCCGGAGCGCCTGACCGTAATCATACTGCCATACCCCCCAGCGTGGGTGCGTATCTGGAATCTAATTTTACAGATACGATATTGTCCATACTACTGCTCCTCTGTTACAAGTTCTTCCAGCCCCGAATCAATCAGAACCTCTTTTACCTTATCCTTTAAGAGTCTCGGTACCTGTGCGTAAGTCTTCTTTCCTAACATAATCTGCTGTGCCCATAACATTGCCATCATTTCTTTACCTCCTGAATTTTGTAATAATATGAATAAATTTGTTAATAAAGTTACCATTACTGATATACCAACTCTGACATTTCAAGAATGCATCCCTGAAGCATGTCAACAGTCTTTTTCAGCTCAGCATTCTCTACTGCTAGAGCTTCCATTTTTTCTGTTGGTGTCTCACCAACCTTATAAAGAATCACGCCAGTAATGCCAGCTGTGTACTTCACAATGGCATCCATGTTGGTGTAATTCTCATACTCTCCCAGTGTGGACTCACGCTCTTTCACAACCATCTTCTTGGTTTTTGTCTGATCCTGGAACATGGTTTTCAAATTCTCTTCTGTATCAGAAATCGTCTGTATCAGAAGACTTCCATCTGTTCGGATGCTCGCTGACTGGATGGTCAACTCTGTTGCATCATTAAATGTAATTTTCATAATATATATATATCTCCTTTCTGTGTAAAATAAGGATTTGACTGAGAAATTGGGGTTTCAAATGTTGCTTAATACCGATGAGCAACAGATCTATACGATGTATGGCGGTCGGGTTAAGGTAGTATCTGGCACGGTGATAGTTGACATTGCCATGAACACTGGGTATACAGTACTATTTTCTCTCGAACAGCTAAAAAGCTTGTTCGGAGACGATTATGTTGCACCACGGCTTAGTATAAAAACGTACAATGGAGACGATGTGGCACAAGAAGTGCATTTTTATGCCCCGGAAATCTGGAGGGGTGGAATATTCCAGTATTTCTATCCGACCAATCGAGAGGGGAAAATGCGTGTTAATTACAGGCTGGAATACGTTTACGGATAACGTTTCTACTCGACTGTAATCACCCCATATCCAACCCAGCTTACAGAATTCCCGTAAGCTACAGACTGCAGATACGCACCTTTCCCGGAAAACGTGATACTTCCGTAACCAACTATGGTGCTGCCGACTACCATTTTTACCGGAATGTACTGAGCAAATAATATCTGAAGTGGGACACCGGCCATAATAAGGTTGTTAGGGACAGCTTCTGTTGCACCAGTATTTGTGTTTTGCAGGGTTACATACACCTGATTATGGCTTATATAACGGTATTTCATGGTCCACCCGTTTTCGGAATACGTTTTCTCGGTTGGATCATAGTCCAGTAACTTGGACAAATCCTTATTTGTCTGAGAAATCTCCAGCATCTTCGTTACTTCCGTAATATTAATTCCGTCAAAATGAACTTCAAATGCCGGACAATCGTCCACAAGATCACCTTCCTGTAAATTTCCTTTTGTATATTCCGGAACTGTCGGATTAGACTCTGCCGGCGTGCCCATAATCACGATCCATTCATTCTTTTCTGTATTATCCTCTTCATTTCTTGTGTACCGGTTAACAACCAGATCTATCCTCTTCATCCCCTGTGAACCATTTGTAAGTTCCACTTCATCATAAGTCCCGATTTTTACAGAAGACACATTTCCGTGATGGCACATCATTCCGCTTCGGATTTTTAACGAATTGTTGGACACCAACTCTGGCTCCAAGTTTTCTCCAGATGGCAATATACAACTCCCATCACCAACGATTCCTTCAATGATCTGCCGAAACTGTTGGCTTGTAACATGTGGTCTCCCGACTCTTCCACTAACTATCTCCATTATCATTCTCTCCTTCCAATTCGTATTCTTTGGATTCAATCCTATTAGTAATACTGTAGATGATATTTTCTATTGGTTTGCTCGAATACATCCCAGTAAGATAATCCCGCCCTCCTACAACATCACCTATATCTACATCGATTCCAAGTTTTGCTATATCCATGCCAAACGTTTTTTTACTGCACAAATCCTGTAATTTCTTTGCACTCTGGCTTTCCAGTTCATCTGTCTCTGTCGATGTATTTTCATACACTTGTGCGATTTCATCTAAGCCTTTATAATACTGTGTTTTCTTAAAAGAGCCATCCGGCCAAACATAGAGATGAAATACATTCCGATCCTGTAATTCCCCTTTTCCTGTCACGATCAAGTGATTTACTCCATTTCTTTTATCTTCCATCGTGTAATTAAGTCCACAATCCTTAGACAGCTCAATCTCATCAGAATGGTCTACAACCGGTACTGCTTCGATCAAAATATATCCCGGGATTCCTTGTTCACGTTTATGTCGAATACTCAACCTGTATCCAACAGATTTCAGCATCTTTGTAATCCCTTCCAGCAATGTACAATAACGGTCAAACTGATAATTACTTACCGTAATGCCAGTGTCCGCACCAGACACAACATACAATCCACCAAATTCCGGCTCAATCAAATTCTTAAGAATTGCATTTAACTCCCCGGACACCACCCTGTAATCATTTCCGGCCGGCGGCTCTATTACTTTCATCGTCATGCGTCCACGCCATGTATAGCCTTTCAGCTCTACATAATCCAGAGTTGTATCGGTCAACACATCTTCGATAATCCCGCCAAATTCCGTATCTGGCACATACACCAGATTTCCGAATGTCATATCTTCTGTCCAGTTACATCTGGCAATCTTGATGGAAAATTCCCTATCTTTGTTAGCATCAAAGGTGCAATTCGCATCTAACAGTGGATTGGTTCCTATTTCTCTGCTCCTTGTCGCCAGAATTACCATGCTGCCTCCTTCCGCTTCAGAAACACATATAAATCTATTCCGAAGTCTCCACTCCAATTTACCGATATCAATCCGGATGGGATTTTCTCAAATACGGAATAATCATATCCACGGACGTCAAACAGATTCGCTATTGTTCCATTGGAAAGATATTTCATGATCGTCTGCTCCGAGCTGTTTATAATCAAATATTCATTCTTCTCTAACGTAGTAAGGACTTCATATGGATAACCATTCATTAATACCTTAGGATTTACGCATGGCCCATATATGACCATTTCAAAATCGGACGGAATAATATGATCAACTTCAAATTCTGCGGTCCCTCTTTTCTCATTCATAAAATCAAATGGGAAATCACAAGAAAAATCCAATCCGCTATCTGCAGCTATTTCTTTTTGCGGGAAAAATCTTTTTTCCAAGACTGTGATCCAAGACAATTCCGGAGCAAGGAATGTAAGCTCTACCTCCGTATACACATATCCTTTCCATCCCGTTTTCTTGCTCTTATAAATCTGACACGGCAAGAACGTATCATTCACATATAAACGCCCGTAATTCCCTGTTTCAGCATCCACAGAGATGATTCTATACAGCGTTTCCATGTTCTTCGTGAACTCTTCTCTCTTTCCAAATACGTCCAAGGTAATTACCTTTTCATAACCATCCTCTGTCTCTTCCCATGTACTGTCAAACCAGTCCGCATCTATTGTACGAAAAGGTGCCCTGGTCAACCAGAGCACCTCTCCCTTACTGTTCTTATAATATGCCTTTATCATAATGCCGGCACCGCTCCTTTCGGTAATGGCTCATCAATTCTCTTTGTTCCCAGATAGATTGGACGCTTCGCCATTTTTTCTGCAGCTCTCATCTGGATTTTTTCTAACCGGTCATAATCGATATCTTTTCCTCCATCGAATCCCGGATAATTCTTTACTCTTCCAACTGTCTTGTCTGCAGTTCTCGCCGATAATGCAAGATCTACGGATTTCTGTAATCCAGATACTGCTCTCTGTACTCCTACATTCATGGACTTGATCGGAATGTTCTTCTCAAATCCAATTCCCATACCAAGAGCCATCATCTTACCTACCTGATCACGGAATACTCTGGATGGCGAATGGATTCCAAGAGCACTCTTTGCCGCATCTAATGCTTTGTTTGCTGCACTCTTCGCCGCTTCTACGATTGCACTGGCTGCACCGGTTAATCCACTGGCAATGCCCTTTATAATATTCATTCCAACACTGCCCCAGTTCACACTGGTAAATGCATTCTTAATCTGGCTTACCATGCTTGGAATCTTTCCGATCAATGCCGGTATTCCCTGCACTAGTCCAACAGCGAGTTTACTTATGATCTGCACTCCTGCGGTCAGAATCTTTGGAAGATTCGTTATGATAGTCGATGCAAGCTTTCCAATAATCACTGGTGCCTTCGCTGCCACCAATGGGATTGAATTTGCAATTCCACTTGCGAGGCCTTTCATTAAGTTAAGTCCTGAAGTAATTAATTGTGGAAGATTGCTTATCAATGATGTGACCAATGTCAGTATCATCTGTACTGCACATGGTATCAATTGAGGTAATTGTGCTGCCAGACTGCTCGTCAATGCGGATATAATGCTTACTCCGGCAGTAATCAATGCCGGCAGATTCACCGTAATTGCATTTAGGATTCCCATGATCAGCGTTGCACCCTGAGCAACCAATCCAGGTAATGCTGCAGTAATTCCATTTGCGAAATTTGTGATTACTTCCGGTCCTTTTGTCTGCACAAGCAATAGCAACTGATCAATCTGTGTGCCAAACTGGCTGTAGATCAATCCCATACCGGCTACGATAATAGCTGCTCCTGCACCAATATTGATCAACTTGAAAAATGTTGGCGCAAAGGACGCTACTCTTGATAAAATCGGTGTAAACGCATCCCCGATAAAGCCGGCGTATTCGGATATCTTTGTTCCGACTTTTCCCAGAACTTTGGAAATCTTCGCTGAAACGGCTGACATCTTTGTGCCAAGCTCTGCAAATTTCTTTGTTATTCCAGGGAACTTTTCAGCAAGCTTAGGACCAATTTGTCCAATAGCTCCACCTATCTTTTTAACAGTATCAGTTACAGCTCCAGTAATCTTTCCTCCCGGACCATTTGTCCAGGACTCAGCCATAAATCCACCAAGATCTTTCAGTCGGGGAGCTATTTTTTCTCCCAAATCCTGGAATGGAAGCGCGATGCTTTCACCGAGATATTTGAACTCGCTACCTATCTTTTTAAATGTGGCACTGGCACTCTTTGCCCCTTTAGGTACTTTACCTATAGATGTGACAACTCCGTCTATAATGCCATTAAATCCATCGGTCGCAGTTTTTACATTTTCAATCCCTTTTCCAAATATGGACAGCGCTGGAGCTGATCCGGCAATTACCACTGCCATTTTTCCAAGATTCAACAGTTGATCACTGTTCATTCCCTTTAGCTCATTTGCTAATTTGGAAATACTATCAGTAAAACCTTTTACTTGTGGAACAGCGCCGCCGATTTTCCCGGCAAGTGCGCTGACAACATCCATTCCCGTTTTTCCTAATCTTGGGATGATCTGTCCTAAATTTGTAAAAATATTCTGCGCTGCAGTCCAGAATGTCTCTACAAGGTCATTTGCACTTATAACTCCAGCTTCAAAGTTTTCCCAAGCTGCTTTGGCAGAATTCACAGAACCTTCAATTGTAGTCGCTGCTTCTTTCGAAGTAGTCCCTGTGATTCCCATCTGCTTTTGGACAACACTAATAGCATTTACAATATTTCCGAAGGACAAGCTGCTTGCATCGACTGTAACACCAAGTTCTTTCTGGACATCAGTCATCTTTGACGCATCAGAAATGAGACGTTTCATCTCTTCCTGAGTACCGCCATACCCAAGCTTTAAGTTATCAAGCATGGTGTAATTCTGTTTCGCAAAACCCTGATAAGCATTCTGGATGTCACGCATATTCGTGCCCATCTTATTTGCGTTATCAGACATATCTACAATAGCACGATCTGCGTAAGATGCCGCTTTCGCAGTATCTCCTCCTAGGCTCTGCAACAATGATGCTGAAAAGCTTGTCACTGTTTCCATGTAATTGTTTGCGGACATTCCCGCAGTCTTGTATGCTTTATTTGCGTTTGCTATGACCGTATTCGCACTGTCCTTGAATAGAGTCTCTACACCACCTACCTGTTGCTCCATGTTGGCAACTACACCGAGTGACGATTTTATAATCGCTGCAGCTCCGGTTCCGACTGCAGCAATTGCTCCAGTCATTGCCTTACTGACTATTGATAGTCCTGATTTGCCAAGACTACCAAGTTTACTTATACCGTCATTAAATCCCTTTTCATTTATCTTGGTATCAAAATTTAAATATCCGTCTGCCATACTATCATCCTTTCTGATAGCACGGCTCAACGGCTCACATGTGCTTTATATCTTTATTTTTACTTCTCTTTTACACTCCCGACAGTTAATATATACCCCCTCACATTTGGCTGTATTATCGTATATTAATAACTTCTTACCGCAATAAGGACACCGGAACCACTTTCTTTCTGTCGGGATCTTAATCATATGCTCCATCACGCAAACATTTCTCCAATCTCATAATCTGTCATTTTTCTCCGATTCTTCTTTTTCAGCGCAACTATCTCCTGTATCTTTTTAATTCTCTTACGCTCGTCCTTATCTTTAATTGTCCGGAGATCTATGCTCCGGTACATAATTCTCTGTTTGATCTCTGTCTTTTCCGGAAGGCCAGCAAACAATGTCTGGAACTCCCACCAGTGCATATACGGAATCGTCTGCAGATTAATTCCATACACCTCTCGGAATGCACTGTAAATACACTCTGCATCTTGTTCAAAAGAATACAATTGCTTCGGTGCAGATCCGGTAATACTCTCATCCTCTTCTGCGTTTTCTGTTTTCATTGCCAGAAAATCACCCAATGCATAAACTGCTGTTTCCAGATCATCCGGAATCCCATCTATGTACCACTGCAACAACAGTTGGCACTTAATTTGCCAAGGGACTTTGGCATCATCAATCAATTGTATAAAACGGATCCATTCTCTAAAATCGGTTTCAACTAAGAATCTTTCTCCATTTACTCTGACTGTTTTCGGAAATTCTTCGAATAAAATATTCATAACATTTTACCCTTTGTAATGCTGCTTCTTTTTCTTTCCCTGCTGTTTGTTGTAATAACGTCTCTGCTGTCTGTTTCCATGTTCCTGCACGTTATATCGATCATATTTTTCGAAGAACTCTTCTGTCTGAGTATTTTCACATTCTGAAAGTTTCTCTCCTGCTTCTATACATAATTTATAACTTGTTCTTCCTTGGAACATAGCTTCATGCGTTCCTTCCCCGAAAAGATAATCGAAAAAGTTAAAATAGCACTGACACTGAGCTCTAAACAATTCTGCTGTTTTCCCTGTCTTTGGAACTTTAGCTGCATCTTCCGACAGCTTCTCTTGTGCATATTCCAAGTCCGTCAAAAAATCAGCATCTGTAAAATCCACTTCCGTTTCAAAATCTCCAAATTTAAAAAGGCTCATCGGCTCACTCTCCTATCTTTACTCTGCTGTAAATGTACATGTCTGCCAGCTATCTGTTGTTGTGGCAGTTCCTTTAATGATTTCCCCGGCTGCTTTCAAGCTTCCCTTGTAGATCAGTGCATCCGTTCCATCGCCTTCCGTATCCGGGATCACGCTCCAGTCACGTTTTCTTGCAGTACAAGTCGTACTTCCTCCTGTTTTCTCATCGAACAGATCTACAACCACCACTGTTACCTGTGCGTCTGATCCAAGAAGTTCATCGTCCGTGATCATTGCAAGTTTTTTCTGTACTGCATCGTTCGTGTATAAGTCAAACTCATAGTCCATAGATGGTGCATATCCTACCACATCAGATCTTTCACTTGCTTCATCTACGTACTGCCTACTGTATTCTGTGGAATTTTTCCCATCAGACAGCGATGTGAATCCTGTCATTCTGGTGTATGTCTTTCCATCACCGGTTACATCCATAAACGCAACACGCTTATGTCTGCCTACTAATTTCTTTTTGCTTGTATCTCCTTCCATGATACAACCTCCTATCTGTATATTACTCTGCAAATCATCTGATACCGCCCCAGGTCAACCTCTGCACTAAACAAATAGCCGGACTGCAGCACGTCTACTCTGGTAGCATCGTGCCCGTCCAGCTCTGGGAGAATATCATTCATGTTGTTACTTTCGACCCACTCTTCAAAAGCCTGATAAAAACCACTGTTAGCAATACCAGTTCTGGCATCACCGTCATACGCTTCCTTGCTCGTGAATGCGAATTGAAACTGTTTCAAGCAGGTTCCATCTGTGTATCTCTTGTAGACGGGATCCGCCCCAATTGGGTCAATGGAATATTCCATTCCATCACCCAGATAATCAATATTTATCTTCCGATCATCAATATCCGGATTCAGCATAACATAATCACGGATACTCTGAATAATTGGTTTTTTACTCTCTTGCAATCCTCTCTGCTCCTTTCAGGATTGGTTCTTTATGGCTTGCTTTCATAGTTTCAAACCATCTTGGCTTACTTTTATTTTCATAATATTGCCGGCGGGCATAAGGCGCTAAATATTCGATACTTCCGGATCCGATCACTGTTCCAAGTGTTCCTGATTTAATCAGAAATCCTGTTCGTCTTGGTGTAAGTGGATTCATATACCTCAGGCATTCTGAATCAACAAATTGTTGCGCTTTGGAAAAGCTTTCTGCCTTCCGTGCGGCAAATCCCGGTGCCCACTCAATCTTTGCGGTCACGCTACCGTTTTCATCTCTTGATGTGAATACGCTGCCTCTTGGTGTCATGATTCGAAATTCTTTTTTCTGTGCCATTTACTCACCTTCAATCTTCCAATGTGGCAACCCGCCGAACCGGTTATCTGACCAGGACAACACTTTGCAATGTCTCAACCGTACGTCTTTCAGATCAGCTGGCCTTTCAATCTCCTGAGCATACTCGCCGAGTACAATCTGATCATCTGTCTGAATGGTCCAGTGTTCTTCCGGATCTTCCAGCTTCGCATATTCTTCCGGCGGAAGATACTGATCCGCATTCTCTACATCGGTAGGAATACGGATCTTATATACTTCTGCACTGTTTAGTCCGGAATCACCGGCGGATGCTTTGTGGTTAACATATATATGCACATTTTCAATAACGGTTCTATGCCAGGTATCGAAATGGGTGAGTAAATCGTACTTATGGTTATAGACAGTTATCGTTGCATTTGTTAACACAACAGCATCCCACCTTTCTTGATAGCCATCCTGTTGGAAGTAAGTATGTAGATGCTGCTTCATATGCTTTTTTTCTGATCAGTTCTTCAACTGTTTGCCCATCCGCTTGTTCGACAGCATATGAAACACTGTATCCATCATTGTTTTCAGATTTTACAGTACCTGCTTCTCTTTTCTTTTCACAAGATGCATACACATCCGCAACTGCACACACAGCATCTTTTACTGCCATGTTCTCAGTTGCAAATATATTTCCACGAATATACGTCAACTTTCTAATATAGGCTTCGGCTTTGCGTTCTGCAGACGGAAATTCCTTTTCAGTAATCCCGCCTCCGTACTGATCTGCATAATATCCATAATCTACATACATAAGTTATTCCTCCCTACTCTCCCGCTTTCAGAATCGAGAACGGGCATCTCTTTGTCTTATCTTTTGCAAGTGCATTGATAGGATTTGGAACTTCCCAACCCATACGCATAACTGCACGAAGTGCAACCATATCGTTCTGCATCAGGTTGTATGCGATAGTTCCGTCTGTATTCTGTACAACACCTTCTGTAAACAGCTTGAATGTAATATCCTGTCTGATAGAATATACAAGCTGCGAGAAATCTCCGGAGACCATCAGGGCCTTAGATTTATCCCATGCTCCATTGATTGGGAAATTCATCGGAGAACCATCCAATGCATATTGCGTAGATCCCTGCATATCTGATTTAAACAGTGGATCGCCGTTAGCATTCTTTAATCCTCGGAGCTTTGCCCTCATAGAAACATCAGCCATATGACCATTCACTAAGTATCCGCATTTTTCAACTTTGTCAAGAACACCTTCTTCTGCCATAATCTTATCGTATAGTGGATCAGCGGAACCAAGAGTTACTACGCTTCCGGCTTTTGTTGCCGTAGTGACGATATCATCTCTCCAAGTAGACGGTTTATCTACTCCGAATAATGCAGCTCCATCAATCTTTGTTCCGAATGCTTCTGTTACCCTCGGTTTCACCTCGCCCCAAATATCATAGTCTGAATCATCTAATACGGACTCTGGAATCGGTACAATTACCGCAATTTCTTCCGCAATAATAAACTTCTTATCCCATGCCTGCTTGGTCGTTTTCTTCTGTCCTGAATCACCGTTCACAAAATAAGCAATTGGCAGCATATCCAGTACTGGCATCTTGTACTGCTTACTTGTCATATTTGGCAGCTTACGTCCTCTTGAAAGAACAGCTGACTGAGCAATAACACCCTGAATGATCTCATTTGATTCCTGTACTGGAATCAAAGATTCTGCACCGCTTCGATCGATAATGCTGACATCATTCTCAAAAAGCCTTAAATTCATTCTGTTTTTATTCATCTTCTACCTCCGTTATCTTCTCGCTGCAGCACGGATACGATCATTGATGGAAGCGTTCATGTTTCCACCAGAACCTTCTGAAGAATTTCCAGAAGATGTGGAAATGCGATAAGAACCGGCATTTCCTGTAAATTTCGGATTCTCCTTCAAAAATTTGTCTGCAGCTTTTTCAAATGTTGTTTTATCATCTACAAGTTTCGATACCTTGAACATGACATAATCCAGATCTTCTGATCTAACGCCTTTACCAGATAAAGTCTTCTCATTCTCCATCTGCTGTACTTTCGCCAGCGCATCATCAAGATCTTTCTGCAATTTTGTAGCATTTGGCTGATTAGCTGCACGTTCTGCTTTGAAATTATTGATTGCCTGTGTCACCTCAGATTCTGTCATGCCCTGATTTCTAAAAAAATTGGCAAGAGCTGTCCTCTCAGACCTCTCTACCCGCGCACCTGCAATCTCTTCCAACTGTTCATAGGTATATGTTCCGGTTCCATGTGCTCCGGATGCGCTCCCAGCGGATCCCTGACCGCCGTTTCCAGTCCCAGCATTTCCACCCTGATTACCAGAGCCAGCTCCGCCGCCGTCATCAAAGAGCTGTAAATTCATTCTGTATCTCATGTTTCTACCTCCGTTTCGCCTCGACAGGCTCCCGAGCTTTTATATCGTCTTCACGTTTTGGACATAATAAAAACACCCTCTCGGATGTTTATTTCTGAAATTCTATGCAGTTGTATTCCCGGTTGACATCTGCAAGTCCCAGGAACCATGAATCTACCAGAAGTTTCCCGCCATCTGATAGATCTTCCCATTTAATTACCGTATTTCCGCATCTTGCATCTACCTTAATCTTATCGTGTGTAAGATCTTGAAGTGAATTAATCAAACTACATGTAAGAGCTGATGCAGCCGTACACGCTCGATCAATGCCGCTTGGTTCTTTCCGGCAAGCATGACCAGTTATACTAATACTGTTATCTTTTACTGTTACAATTATCATCCGTTACTCCTTTGTCTCTATGACAGTTACAGTTCCTTCGAAAGCACCAAGATCTCTCTGCTGTCGGAATGTGTGAGTCTCAGCCACATCATCATCCGTCATCGGTCTTGTAAGATACCATAAAGAGTCATCTTTCCATGTAATTTCTTCTAACTTCTGATTTGGTTCAAGTTTCACTGTTGTCTTTCCACCATAATTTTTTGTTGCTGACTGGCATCCAGTCAGACATGCAACCGACATGATAATCGCTGTTAATACTACTGCTATTCTTTTTTTCATTGTTACTCCTCCTAAAATTGCGTACAAAAATACCACCGGCTTTTCGACTGGTGGTAGCTACATGGATAATACTTTCATATCATTCCATAATTCCTTTAACTGTTTATCATTTATTTTATGTTTATCAAGCATTGCCTTGGCATCTGTATAGAAATTAGTCTCACCTTCTGGACACCTGCATATAAACGGCTCATCATCTCTCCACGAAATATTATATCTTTCTCCATAAAGAATAAACTCGATATCTAATCCTATCTCTATAGCTTCTGACAGCTCAGACAAGTTCTCAAATTTTGCATAATCTTTATACTCAATCATTTCAATCACCTCTTCTCGAGAATATCTTTATTGGCAATTTCATGCCCTAATTTAAGTGGATTATCGTGCTTTGCTTCACGTTTCAAGTTACCTTTTTCATCAAGATACCAGTTATGATAATGCGGTACAATCGGATGTTCTTTTGAATTTCCGTGATCCGTCATATCTATGTCTAATCTTGGCCTTCCATCATTTCCGTAATATCTGCGTCTCTGCAAGACACCATCTTTGAAATTATCAAACACGCTATTCGGAGTGCCTTTATACGAGATAGAATGTACTTCTCCTATTTGTTTCTTCTTCAGTGCTTGACTCTGCCATTTTACATCTGTATATGCTTCACTGATAATTTTCCATTTCTCACTATCATTATATTTCATCTGGCCGAAATTAACAAGCGAACCAATATAATCTCCCAGAACTTCTTTATACCGCTTATACTGAGCCACATCTTTGGATGCATTCTCGATCATTTCACGCGGGAACAATGCATTCTGTCGTTTGCTATTCGTTGCCACTCGACCTTTCGTGTCCAAATAAATACGCTCACGTTCTTCAGTAAGCTTCATCTTCCGACAGAATCTGGAATACTCATTAAGCTGTCCTTGGTACTTTGCTTTATGCAACAGAATTTCATCTGGATCCGCCTTGCCTTTCTGGAGCAAGCGGACCTTTTCTCTCTGTGCTCTCATTGCTACTTCCATCTGCCGCTGTCTCTGCTTAGCCCCATACAGGGTATATTCCTTATCCCTAAATTTCTTCGGTTCACTCTCTTCCAGATTCTTGGCATCCAGCCATTCATCCGACCAGTTACGTTCGGACAATCCCGGAAAGAACGGATAATAAGTATGATAACAGTTCACGCCAAGAAGTCCCGTGACCGTTCCCAAACCGCATACTGAATATAGCTGTTGTTTTGACCAGACACGCCCCTGCCATACTGCATGAGTCGGACGTGCTCCGGCATGCCACTCCACCTCAAAATACTCGGTACCAAGCTTCTGTGCGTTGTACTCAGATATCTTTCCGGTAATCTGACTAACTGCAGTCATGACCGCTCTCCTTGCAGCCACATCCACCCGATCGGCTCTCCCTGAAGCATAATCAATCTTCCGAAGTCCGCTGTTCGTGAGCTGTGTAACTACTCGTCTCAGGACACTGTTATAATCAAACGCGCCGGTTACGATATCATAACATGCTGCATCCAGATATCCGGAATATACCTGGGCAAGTGGCGTCAGCACCTTCCTGCCATTTCCGTAATCCAGATAGAATCCAAGAGAATTGGTTACATTCTCCAAATCTTCACAACCCTGATCAATAATTGCTTCTGTGATCTGCTTAAGTTGTTCATTCTGATCATACAGTATATATTCTGCATTGATCTGCTCATATACATCCTTATCTCGAACATATTCCTTTTCGATTACCTTGTCGTACAGCTCAAACATCTCCGGGTAGGAAGCATTAAGCGTCTTTTTGATTTCCCGTTCAATGTCCTCCGAAGAATATCCCAGAATCCGCAATCTGTTGATCTGCCAATCTGCAGTGCTGGTGATCTCACCAGTTTTAACAATCCTTCGAACAATGTCTTGCATGATTCGTTCTTCCAAATCCTGATATCTGGCTGCGATCTTACCGGCCATCTTATTTTTGTAATCATCTCGCATTACTCAATCACCTGATTTTGTTCCGGGAGATTCTTAGCAGCATCTTCTTCTGATTCTCCATACCATTTAGCACGGTACTCTGCCAGACTCATGACTCCCATACTGACATCTTGTCGGTCTCTGCTCCGCTCTGTCTCTTTGTCCTCAATGATCGAATCATCAAAATCAATGGTGATTTCGCATTCAGGATTCAGTGGCTCGTTCAATACCATTCCCAAACGAATGATAATCCGGATCAGTTGCTTTAATGCATCTTCTAACAGGATTTCATGCTTCTTAATCATCCGATACATGTCTGAATTTTCCGAAATAATCTCTGTTGCCGTCTTTGCTCCTGTTGCTCCGAATTGATATCGATCAGTACCGAATCCACATTTAAGAGAAAGATAGTTCAGATCATCGTTAATTGCTTTACTGTGCTGATCAGTTCGAAGTGACATGTCAATTTCCTTTAACATTCCTTCTTCATTAGCATCATCTTCCGGAAGAGCGTAAAATACACTGTCATCCGGATCGAATGCCGGAGAACCATCCTCGTTTGTCAGCATCTCCGGCCTGACAAATATTCGTTTTCTACCTAGCTCAAATTCATTGCAATATGAATCATATTCGGTATCCAGCTTTTTCAGCACATCAATCGCATTTGCAAATATAGCAACACCCATTGGATTGTTCTGATCTGCATTATTTGTGATATTTAAGCGATCTATAACAAATTGCGGCTCGGGTGAACCGGTTTTAACTTCTTTCGCAAGTGTTTGGAACGGCTTTAATAATTTCCATTCCTCTTCTGTCAGCTCCGTTCCCTCCTGACTTCCAGATTCGCACCGCAATACAGCATTACTGATCACGTACTCCCCATTTTTCAAAAGATGAGATTGTAACTGGACATATTTTTTTCTTGAAATCGTATGTGGAAATGCAAAAATGCATTCCGTTACCCTTCCATTATTCCATGTTACTGGGTATATGTTTGGTGCATCCACGTAATTGATGCAAATTCTTCCAGAAAGAACTTCTCCATCCTCTGTAATCTCCACATCTTCCAAATATGGGATGTACGCCACTGTACCAGTAAAGGCTTTCCGCTCCTGGTAATCATTTCCCATCACAAGGAAACGGTTGTCATCCAAAACCTGCTGCACATATTCATCCGTTTGATCATCATCAAGAGTAATTGTCACCCGTTCATTCAAAAGGAGATCCGCAATATCTTCACTCAGCTTCTTCGCCATTCCCATACTCTTTCGCCTGCAGCGTTTGTATGTTCCACGTCCACTGTATACCTTGTAGAAAGAGAAGTTTCGGACATTTCCCTCATACCAGGATATCCATTCCGCTATCTTTCGGTAAAAGGATGGATCCACAGTATCAATCCCCTTCTTTTTGAAATAATTAAAGATATTCATCGTCCTTCTACCTCCTTCCTGCTAATATCACATACATCTATTTCTTCCGTTTCGTCTTTCGGCAACCAGTATTTTAACCTCTTCCAGGCTCCCATAACACAATATCGGATTGCGTCCATACAATGGTCATCTTCTTTTACAGGTACTTCCTTGCCTTTTTCAATGGATTTCTTGTCATACTCATAAGTTCCAAATTCACTTACTGCATATTCCTGTTTTGGGGCTACGCTCATAATGTCAAAACATAACACTTTCTGCACACGGCTGATTCCAAGTGCCACATCATTTTCAGCATCTCTTAGCAGTACCTGGTAATCCAGGCTCACTGCCCTGGTTGCCCGCCTTACTTCCTCAGCAAGACCTTTTGCAGATGGGTCGAGGAAAATATAAAAGACTCGGTTGTCATACTGTTCATGCAAATCATTCATGAACTCAACCAAGTCTTTCGCATATTCTGACGGACTCCTCTGCTTTCCGCTTTCTCGTCCACTGTGGTAATATTCTCCAAGTCCCGGAAATTTCTTCCGGTATGCGTCAAATCCAAATGCTTCAAATGTCGTTGCGTTCTGTTGTCCGTAGTCGCCGCCGATATAAATACGATCATATCGCCTATCCGGATCCGGCTTCTGTCTGTGTCGATCACTAAACATATAATAGATCAGTTCGTCCACACCAACAGCCTGTCCGAGCCATACCCACCGATACATTTTTTCATCCACGAGCTTCATAGCTTCTGCAGATGCAATCAACGCTTGCCCCAACCAGCTGACCGGAACATCTCTGTAATCCGTGTGAATATGAATGCAGTCATCACGCTTTTCCATCTTTTTGCACCATTGGTTGATCGGTGCATTTGGATTCTTGGGCGGGTTATACAGATAGATCATCTGGAAATCACTGTCATTTCCTCGAACGAATGTTGCTTCGATATTGCTCAGCTCATCTTCGCCTTCACCATCATCGAAGAACTCAGTCAGCTCATCCAACACCACCAGCTTGATTGGCTTATCCTCATCGATAATACCTTTCGTATCGTCGATGCCGTCTGATCCGGAGAAATAAATGGTCGTACCGTATTTTTTGTAAGTGATTTCCATCGGGGATTTCGTGATCGTGAATTTGTTCTTCGAAATTCCCAACCGGTTAATCCCTCTGATCATTTCCTTGTACACTGTCTTCCGGAGCTTGTTATGATGCTTGCGAAGAACTACTGCAGAACCATGCGGATCTGATACAATCTGGTAATCGGTTCGAATAGCAGCATAACTGGACTTTGTTCCGGCACGACCGGAAGTCAGGATAATGTGTTTAACTGTCCTGTTGTTGAATATCGGCAGGTACTTCGGTATCACTATGTCTGATATCTTCACCTGTTGGCGCATCGTTGACAATCACCACACCATCCTCTCCGTCATCATTGCCACTGGATTTCATTCTTTCCGTATTGGCTTTGATCTGCAGGATTCTTGCTTTCTGCTCATCTGTAGCAAGATCCCAGTTCTTATGCAGCAGATCTTCATACCGGTTAATCATGCCTTCCAGCGTCTTCTGTGCTCTGGCTTGAGCCGATAAGAAGTTTGCCTGTTTATCCCACGCCTGCTGCACTTCCCATTTTTCAGAACAAATATTTCCGGAGCTATCTGCGATCTTTGTCGTTGTCGCATCTTCCTGATCACGAACATACATAATCTTCTGTGCCCGGATAATGGCTGCATATGCAATCTGGATCTGATCCCACAGGACATCAAGCGGATCTTCCGGCATTTCCTGAATGATGGATAACGTCTCTTCCGGAAGATGTTTGGAAAAGAACCCGAACTTCTCAGCATGCTTATTCCCCGGCGGACCGGTTGCATTCTTGTTACCTGGTTGTCCGCCCCGTTTCCTTTTTCCGGGTACGACAGAGGGTGCACCCTCTGCTTTAGAAGGTGCACCCTGTTCTTTCTTTAATTTAGACCAGCCATACCGCTTGATCCAGCTTTTTATTGTATTCAAACTGGTATTATATTTCTCCGATAGTTTCTTCGGGGGGACACCTGATAGGTAATCATTCTTGATTTGTTCTTTTACATCCGGCACGTCACCACCTCTCTCTTTCCGTTTTTTGCATTATAAAAGCACCCCGGAGGGTGCCTTCCCAAAATAATATATGTATCATTTTTTATCATCGCTTTACTAATCGTTTTAATTATTTTAAGTAATTGCAAGATACCCCTCTGCTATTAATCGCTGAGCCACTACCTCCATACTATCACTCTCATCAGCAACGTTAACTGCATAATTAGTTAAAATAGCGCTTAATAAAATCATCGCTTCTTTATCCGTCTTATTAATCAAACCATAAAGAACGGTTTTTTTATATTCATCTTTTAAAAGTTCTTTTTCATGTTCCCATTTCTTTCCCTCATGATGTTCTATTTCAAACGAAATATCGTTTAATTCTTGGACCAAAATACTATCTAACTCTCTTTGCCATTTTTGTATATCCGGTGCAAGCAATAAGCCAAATGGATACAAATCATTCTCTGTGTATTCCAAATACTTAAGAAATTCCATAAATTGCATAACATATTTTTCTGCATAAAGCAAATACGCTGAAACTCGTCGGCTAAGCCAAGTATCCTCATATTTTCTTATTTCATACAATTTATTCAAAAATTCTCCCAATTTTTTTCTATCTTCTACAATAGTCATATAAATTGTCCAATCTTCTTTTGGATTGTTGCTTTTCACATTAAACAGCTCTGGATGTACAATATTTACATCTTCTATTATATTTGCTTCTTGTTCTAATTTAATTACCTTTTTTATCGCATTTATTTTATCTTTTGCCAACTCTGTATTAAGCTCTATTTTTTTCTGGTTTTTCAATCCCCAATTAGGGAAAATTGATTTTGCCACTGCCACAATCCCTCCGCTGCCAATTACAAATGTTGCAATTCCAATTATATACTCTACTTTCATATTTTCCTCCACACTAACAAAACCTATCTTCATAATATCCCATTTTTCGACATTACGCAACGAAAAAGACACCCGCGTTGCCAGGTGTCCTCTCTCGGTTTTATTAGGTTGTGGGGGGAACTAATCGAATGATTTGATATCTGTTCATCAATTCCAGTATAATAATAACATAGTCAAAATATGAATGTTATGAATGTTTCAAAATATCTTTAATAACCTTTGACACCATAGACTGTGTATATCCGACGCTCTCCCCAACTTCTTTCTGCGTCATTCCATCCAAAAATACCATCTCGAATATATCCTTAACCGTTCCATCAGGCATTGCGGCTATGTACTTCTCTACTTTCTCGTTCTCCCGGATCAGCTGATCTTTTCTCTTCTCTTTCTCATGGATCCGCATCTTCAATGTAGTTGCTGCCTTTGGCTCTTCCACTCTCACCTGCACATGCTCCTCGATATAAGGGAAATCATCCGAACTCTTTGTAACCTTCCCCGATACAACTGGTACTGCGTCCAGTCTTTCCTGAAGCTTGGCAATAATTCCATCCAGATTCTCAATATCCCGCTTATTCTTCTTGTATTTACTTAGCTGCTCTCTGTTCATTATACTCCCGCCTCACTCTTTCCTGAATCCCTTTAATCAGCACTTCTCCATCCATGTCACTGTACATCTCAATGCCTTTACGAAAAAATAATTCACATTCAATCCTTGTATGAAGTGCATTCGTATCCTTTGGGTGTCGCCTTAGCCTGATTAATGCCCGCCGGTAATCATCCGCTGCCAACTTTACAACTGCTGCTTTTAAATTTTCATAGCATTCGACATATTCACTCATCGCCGGTCACCTCTTTTATGTCTACTCCCATCTTCCGCAAGTAATCCTCCACTGAATAGCTCTGATAAGCTGCTGGTGTATGGAATCTCTCACTTGCCTTCGCATCATGACTTTCTTCCAACTCCTTATAGTGTTGCTGATCATCCAGCTTTACCTGTTTTCTGTCTCTTCCTCTGTTCAATCATTTCTCAGCTCCTTCGTCGTTTTGTTTGTATGGTTCCGGCAATGGTGTCCACTGAACAACATTGGCTAAAACAGGAAAGCCCGTATTGGCATTTATCCAGTGCTCCATGTGATCAACGATTTTAAAATAGGCGAATATGCACATTCTATCCTCAATGCTGCATTCAATATCAGCTACCACAATCTGCCTATCTTTTGGCAATCTCTCACTACACAGAATCCACTTGCCGAAATCATCATTCTCCTCCCGATCTTCATACATCGCCAGTCTATCCACCAGTTCCTGCTTCTTATTCGGGGACCAGTATCCTCGCTTTATACCGTTCTCTCTTTTATGTGTTAATCTCTCCATATCTTTTATCTTCATCCTTTCGCCTATTTTAAGCATAAAAATACCAACCATCGAATATTGATGGTTGGTATTTTCAGACATTAAATGTAATAACTGCCATAATTATCGATACTAAAATTCCAGTTATTCCAATTAAAATTGATATTTTATTATTTCTTTCATTTTTCTTTATATCCGTTGTAAGACGAACAAATTCATTTTCTGTTCTTTTTATAATATTTTTTTTAACAATTTCATTTGCTTCAATCTTACTAAGATCATATAAAATATCTTGTTGATATTTTTCGCACTTATTAAATGGATTTTGTTTTTCCAATTGATCCCTCACACTTTTTAATATGTCTTCATATTCTTTTAACGAGGACAACTTTTTGTTTCCACTATCAATTCTGAATATGATTGCATCTAACCATAATATAACATTAGGGAAAAATTTTTCTATATGAGCATCTTCTCGAACATACCCGTCATAAAATCTTTTAATTTCTTTTGAAAGAATGTTAATGTCTTGTTCATCGTATGCTTTGCATATATTTTCTAAAGCTTTATATGATATTTTTAAATAGCCTACCTTATTATTGTCAATAAGATATATAACAGAACTAATAACAAACACAAAATAGATTATAATAAAAATCAAAGCTGGTAGCATATATTATCTCCTATTTATCA
>OLPB01000311.1_pt1 | contig 31009 bp, 25 predicted proteins | sample 1672001 | NCBI WGS metagenome assembly OLPB01 (sample SAMEA3136635, study PRJEB25190) | human gut metagenome | biome: human gut; feature: human-associated habitat; material: faeces | place: Austria | collected 2013 | reverse complement strand
TCCATCGACGCGCTCAGCCGGCGGGCGAGCGCGGCCGCGTCGTCAGCGAAGTCGGGCGGCAGGTCGAGCGCGATGAACGTCCTCATGGGGAGCTCCTTATTCCATGTCGAGCGGCATCTTGCGCGCGGGCGCGGGAAAGCGGCGATCGAGCAGCGCGAGATCGTCGCTTCTATACTGCGTGCATAACGCGGACCGTTATCCCCGCTTCGAGCCCTGTCGGCTGATACCGCCTTTGTGGCCCGATGCCTTGTTCGGACCCAAGCCGCCGCGCAGGGCGCGGTTGAGCTTGGGCGCGGGCGGCAAGGGGCGAGCAGCGGCATTCGGCTTCTTGCCCATGAGGCTAGACCAGCTTGCCCTTGCAGTGGTCGATGCCGTGCTGGATGATCTGCGCCGTCCAGCCGTTGAAATCCTTCTTGCGCGGCTTGAGCTCGCCGTCGACCAGTTCGCTGTAGCCCACCTTGATGCGGTCGAAGCGCGTGACTTTGGAGTCGGCTTCAAGCGAGAGGCAGCCTTCGACGGCCTTGAACGCGCCGAGCGCCTGCAGCAGGCGCGGGTTGTACATGACGTGCGGCTGATCGTCGTCGTCCAGGTACGCGATGATGCAGGTCGTAGCGCCGATCTGGTTCGCCGCCAAGCAAGCGGCGCCGTCCATCGACGTCAGCGTTTCCACAAGGTCGTCCGCCACCTGCGCGTCGTCGGTCGTGGCAGGGGTGCATACCTGCGAGAGGATGGCCTCGTCCTTTACCAGTTCTTTGATCATGATGCTCCGTTCAAGGATGGTTCGTCATTCGATGCTTGTCCGAGGATTTTATCATGAAGGAGGGGACGGGTTACCGCTGCCGTCGTTTTTGCGCTTGAGCTCGCCTGCGATGTGCTATACCTTGCCGGCGGCAGCATGGCCGAGCTTGGGAGCCGTCGTGCGTATGTGGCCGGTGGCTGTCTTTGCTCCGGTTTGCGCTCCCGAAGCGACGGCTTTCGCTGCTTGGGCGACCTCGGGCGCGACCTCTTTGGCCTTCGCGACAGCTTTGAGGATGTAAGGATTGGCCGCTGGTGTGACTATTGGAGCCACCTTCGCTGCTTTCTTCACCGTGGGCATGACGCGGGTCGCCGCGCGTTTGATGCCAGCAGGCAAGGTCGCGAAACGCAGCGCCTTCTCGGCGATGTCGACGGCCTTGCTGAAGGTTTCGGCCTGCTCAACTGCGGGCTTGTCGGAGCTGCTCGTGTCCTGCGAAGGCGCGTTCGCATCGTCTTGATCTTCGGTTTGGAAGTTAGTGGCATCAGGTCCGATTATTTTCAATGGTCATCCTTTGTGCTGTGAAACTAAGCAGGTTCGAGATCGTTTGTGATGCTCTGAATCGAGGTTAGGCCTGCTCGAAATAATCTATGTCCAAGCGTTTAACCTGAAAGCTTCTTTCGATGGTAACGCCTAAATCGTACTTGATCATTAGCTCAGATAGTTTCTGTCCATCGATGAGTACAATCGTTGCGTGGGGGTACCTGCTTGCGAAGTCCACTGCGCTTGAGTTAAAGCTTGACGTGGTGATAAATACGCCTCGTGCCACATTGCCAAGCGCGCCGGCGAATGCCTGCAATTCGGGTCTGCCGACTCTGTGGTCCTTGGCGTATCGCTTTGCTTGTGTATAAATGGGATCAAAACCGAGCGCGTCGGTTGTGATGATTCCGTCGATCCCGCTATCGCTGACGTACTGAGTTGCTCTCCCTTGTCCGTAACCCATCTTCACAAGCAGGTCGACAATGAGGTCTTCGAAAAACCTCGGGTCTTTATCCAGGATCGTGTCAAGAAGCTCATCTGCGAGCGAAGAGTTTATTTCTTCAATACTGTCTTCTATCATCTCTTGAGGGGATTTGATTTCCTCTTCGTCCTGGCGCTCGTCGATCTTGGACTCTACTCTGTTTTTGGTAGTGTTCCGGGGATTCCTTTGTTTGATGAGTCCGCAGGTTTTTCTATATACCTCGAGGTCGCTGGGTTTTTCTGCAAGGAACGCCAGGCCTTCAGCGCTTATCCGATAAATGCCTCTTGAAATACGGTTGACCAAGCCTGCGCGGTACAAATGGGATACACTCCAGTCGGTCCTGCTTTTGTAAGTGGGAACGCCGCTCGGCGTCGATTGTTCCATTTCTTCTTGGGTCAACCCGACTTCGCGCGCTACATCGTTCTGCACGTCTCGCCACCCTCGATCAATATCGTCGCCCATGACTCTCAAGACGACCCCGAACATTTCCGATTGAGTGGGAACAGCCACGATTGTCCTCCTCTGACATTTTGCTTCGCCATTAGGTTTGGCGTACCTTTGAAAAGACTAATTCGCTTAGAGTCCATAAGCAAGCAGATTGAGAATGCTGCGAAGCTAATCGTGCACATCTTGGGAGAGAATGGACTTTGCTTGCGCGAAAGGGGCTTGATTGCGTGCTGCCTAAGACGAGCTAGTCAGCCGAAGTCCGAAGCGACTATGGAGCAATTGCAGATCGGATGCATCTCATAGTATGCTACAAAAGTCGTTCTTCGAGATGGGAGCCCGTATGGGTGATGATTCGTCGCAGATTGTACGCGCGTTGATCAGCAACGTGGAGTACCGTTTCGTCGAGAAATTGTCTTCGGCGACGGACGGCAGCGAGGTTGTACTATGCGAGGCGCCCGACGGTGAAAGGAGATACGCGACTTGCGAGGCGTGGGAGGCCGGGTACGCGCGGTTCGAGGCGCGTCAATCGGCGGACGATGGCATCGTGACCTCGGCGAGCTCGAGCGCCGAGAAGCTTGCGCTGTTCAACCTGTTGTTCGTCATGCGCGGCGATGTGTATGCGAAGAGCTACTTTAACAAGAAAACGGGGCGTGTCGGTTATACGCCTGCGTGCGCTCACGAGTGGGATCGCGGTGTGTGCGGAAAGCCCCGAGTCAAGTGCGCAGATTGTCCGCATCGCGAGTTCTTGCCGCTTGACGGTGGGGTTCTCAGGGCGCATTTCCGCGGCACAGGGCGGGAGGGCGTCGGAATCGTTGCTGGCTATCCCCTCATCGACGACGACAAGACGCACGTGCTCGCGGTCGACTTCGACAAGGACGACTGGTGGCAGTCGGTCGGCGCGTTTCGAAGGGTATGCGAACGGGAGGGCGTGCCGGTCGCCATCGAGCGCTCGCGGTCAGGCAGCGGCGCGCATGCGTGGATGTTCTTCAGCGAGCCAGTAGCTGCGTCGGACTCCCGCAAGCTCGGATGCGCCCTGCTGACATGCGCGATGCGGATCGATCCGAACGTGCGGTTTGAATCGTACGACCGCCTGTTTCCTAGCCAGGACTCCACGCCGACCGGCGGCTTCGGCAACGCGATTGCCCTGCCGTTCCAGGGAGATGCGCGGCGTGATGGCAACTCGCTTTTCGTCGATGCGTCGTTCCGGCCCTATGCGGACCAGTGGAGGTTCCTCTCGTCGGTCGAGCGTATGACGCAGGCCGACCTCGTTCGATTACTACGGCGGTTCGGTAAGCGCATCCTCGGCGATCTGGAAGACGCAGACGCCTCGTCTGCGAGCGAGCTGCTCGATGCGGAGACACCGGCGTGCAAGGGCGGTGGAGGAGGCGCAGTTCTGCCATGGGCTTCGAAGGCTCGCGCGAAGCTGGGACCAGGGGACATGCCCGCGCTGGTGCGCATCGTGCGTTCGAACTTGCTGTTCGTGTCGAAAGAGGGCTTGTCGGCTGCGGCGATCGACCGGATCAGGCGTGTGGCCGCATTCGGAAACCCTGACTTCTACCGCGCGCAGGCCATGCGCCAGTCGGTGTACGGCAAGGAGCGGGTACTGCACTTCGACGAGGATGCTGGCGACTGGATCGGGCTGCCGCGAGGATGCGAGAACTCGGTGGCGGAGCTGCTCGCAACGTGCGGTGCGCAACCGATGTTCGAAGAGGCGCGTTGCGAGGGAAAGCCGATCAAGGTCGAATTTAAGGGTGCGCTGCGGCCCAAGCAAGTGCCCGCAGTCGAGGCACTCGCGGCATGTGACATCGGCGTGCTGGTTGCTCCGCCGGCGTTCGGCAAGACGGTGGTCGCCGCCAACCTGATCGCATGCCGCAAGGTGAGCACGCTCATTCTTGTAGAGAAGGTGACACTGCTCGAACAATGGAGGGATCGTCTCGAGCAATTTCTCGGCATTGACGAGGATCTGCCGGAATTGCTGACGCCGACCGGCCGCAAAAGCAGGAAGAAGCGTTCCATTATCGGTCAAGTTGGCGGAGGGAAACGCCTGCCGAGCGGCGTTGTCGACATCGCGCTTGTTCCGGCCCTGTTCGAGAAGGGCGACCTTCCGGGTGAGAAACGCGTGGCTAGCCTCGTGCAGACGTATGGAATGGTGATCTGCGACGAATGCCACCACGTGTCGGCCTTCAGCTTCGAGAAGGTCATGCGAGCGGTGAAGGCCCGTTACGTGCATGGGCTTACGGGAACGCCTAAGCGCTCCGACGGACTGCAGGCCATCGTGTTCATGCAATGCGGGACGATTCGCTACCGAGTGGGAAAGGGAGTGGTTGGCGAGGAGGAGCCGCTTGCGCGCGTTATGGTGCCGCGTTTCACGAAGACCCGCCTCGACGATGTCGACCAGAAGAACTTCAACCAGCTGATGAACGGGCTTTGCGCCGACGAGTCGCGCAACAGCCTGATCGTGCGGGACGTTGCACGCGTGCTTGACGGGGGAGGGACGGCGCTCGTCTTGACGCGGCGCGTTGAGCATGCGACGACATTGGAGAAGTTGCTCGCCGCGCAGGGCTATGAGACGATGCTGCTAGTGGGATCGGATCCGCAGAGAATCAAGCGCGAGAAGCTGCGCATGCTCGGACAGTTCGCTTCCGGGAAGCCGTTCGCTATCGTGGCGACGGGAAGCTATGCGGGCGAAGGGTTCGACGACGATCGTCTGGACGCGCTGTTTCTGGCCGGGCCGGTGTCATGGAGCGGGCTCGTAGCGCAGTACGTGGGGCGCCTCCACCGACGTCGCGAGGGGAAGGACGAGGTGGTCGTGTACGACTACGTCGACATGAATGTGCGGATGCTCGACGGCATGTATCGTAAACGCCTGAAGGAGTACGCTGCGCAAGGCTACGAACTGCGTCCGGCAGTCGATGAGGGCGACGTGCGCGGCGAGTTCGTGACCCCGGAGGCGTATCTGGAGCGTTTCGAATCGGATGTGGCGAAGGCGGCGAAAACGCTGGTGGTGGCTAGCTCGGAAGTCCACAAGCGCCGCGCAGAGTCGTTGGCGCCTTGCTTGGAGGCGGCAGTGGCGCGCGGGGTGGATGCGCAGGCGACTTTGCCCGACCCCGAAGGTGCAAAGCCGAAGAAGGCGCAGGCGATCGCGGATGTCGCCGCGCTGCTCAAGCAAGCTGGAGTCCGAGTATCGTTCCGCGAAGCCTGCCCCAATCTCGTAATCGCCGATAGCGCCACAGTCTGGTATGGCGGTATAGCCCCCTTCGCCTATCCGCGACCCGACGAACAGGTGCTGCGCTTCATCAGCGGCGAAGTGGCGAGGGAGTTGGAGAGGCTGGGAAGAGGGCGGGCTGTAGACGATGGGGATGCTGAGTCTGTCGGATGAAAACGTGTCGATACCCGAAATTGAGCATTCATGAGCGAAATCCAAGGACGGTCGCTCAGTCTGATTGCAGTGCCGAGACTGCGCCTGCGGTCAAGCTGAATCAACCACATCAACCGCCGTATCAAGCTTTTGTGTGTTCCCTCGGCTGTTTATGAATAAAGCGAAAGCATAGGGCATCACATGAGTATAATATATTCTTTATACTATTCGTTGCTTACATGAGGGGAGACTTGGCAGTGCAGACTATTGATCTATTCTGCGGTTGCGGTGGTCTGACTGCTGGTTTTCGTGCTGCCGGATTCGAGAATCTTGTGGGATTTGACAACTGGCAAGCAGCGCTTGACACGTACAGTGCTAACAATCCTGATCAGGGAGAAATGCTGGATCTCGGCGATTTGAGCGCTTCGCTTGAGAGGCTTGCCGAGTACAAAGGCATTGACGGCGTGATCGGCGGACCTCCCTGCCAGGATTTTTCGTCTGCGGGCAAGCGTACTGAGGGTGATCGTGCCGATCTGACTGAGAAATACGCCGCAATAGTGAAAGAGCTTGAACCGACTTTCTTTTTAATGGAAAACGTTCCTCGTGCAGACAAATCTCGTGCTTATGAAAAAGCGATAAAAGTTCTGGAAAAAGCAGGTTACGGTATCAGCAAGCGCGTCATAGACGCTTCTCGTGTCGGTGTTCCTCAATCGAGGAAGCGGCTTATCACGATTGGGTGGAAAAACGCTAACAAGCAGGATGAAATAGGCGAACTCTTGGATGCTGGATTGTCTGACCATAGGACGACCATGCGTGATTACTTCGGGGATGCGTTAGGCACGGAATATATTTACAGGCATCCTCGCTCTTATGCTCGTCGTGCGATTTTCAGTATCGACGAACCTTGTCCGACGGTGCGTGGGGTAAATCGCCCGATTGCGCCCGGCTATCCTGGACACCATGGCGATAAGGCCGACGCTTCCAAGGCTCGTCCGCTTACAACGGAGGAGCGCGCTCGCGTTCAAACTTTTGAAAACTGGACGTGGCCGAAAAGCAAAACTGACGCGGAGCAGATTATCGGCAATGCTGTTCCCGTCCTGCTCGCTAATTATGTGGCTCGCCAAATTGCAGCATACCAAGCAGCTCTTCCATCGAGCGATGAATAAGGACGGCGTCCAGTCTGCGTTCGGGCTTGAGAAGCGCTGCGCCTTCGGGTAGCAGTATTTCATTAGTTTCATTGACGGAAATGCGCGGATGGATGAAATGCTTTGACTTGATGAAAGGCCGAATACCGCCAGAAGTGAATGATCCCGCCTTGTCCGTTTGACCGCCGAACGTCACAAGCGAATGCGTACGCTCGAAAGTGACGCGTCCTTGCGCAGAATAATCGAACATCGACTTGATGAACCATATCAAGGCTCGTGCTGGTCGACCTATGGACGAAGTGCTTGTCGCGATTTCTCGCTTCATTGCAGAAGTGAAGAGCTGAAGGAACGCGGCGTTGGAAAAAAAGAAGACATCGTAGCATTCGTTATCAAGCACCGGCTCTTGTCCCTGCGTTCTCCATTCTCCGATGAGAACGAGAGGCTTTTGCTTGGGTATGCAGCGCCTGATCAGCTCGTTTGACGCTGCAAGAACATTGCTCCGGTGCCTCTTCATGAAGTCTTCGTTCGACCATTCGTAATCGATGGGGCTGCCTAATTCAGCAACAATAACTTCACCGACTTCTTGTCTGCGCAAGGGGCCAAACGATGCGGCAAACGAAAAACAGAGCTGCTCGATAGACGGTGGGCGAACAACCAGCTCGCAGCATTGTTCGTCTCGAGGCATTCTTGCGGTGCCGGAGGTCGGCACCGCAACGAGTTTCACCTCGAAGGCGGACACTTCGTCACCTGTTATGCGGTTTTTAACTACTATATCAGAGCGATTTGCTTCGTTTACGGCGTATTGGCTGTATTGCTCGAAGCTGTCTTCGAAGTGGTATTCCGCATCGTACGGATCGCATCCTATTATATCCTTGAGCGGTGTTAGCTTGTGTTTTGTTGTCGGTGCATCGCCCTCGCCGAGGTCGGCTACGATGTAGTTCATCGGCAGATTCTTCTCGCACGCAAGGTAGTTTGCCAACGCGATGGGGAAAGCCGTTGTAAACGTGTTTTTCCCGAAGGCATCTCCGCTTTCGAAATCTTTGTTTGAATGGGTCAAGCCATAGAGATAGGTCATCGATGCCGCCTAAATCGAGTTGAAACTACATTCGAATATTATACGGGTTTGGTTCTGGATGTTGTAAAGAATGATACGTCGTCTGCGTGCTTTATGCGGTGAGGGTCCGTGGACCCCGTGCAAGAACCCTGGAGCTTGGTTATGGCGGCATCGTTGAGTCTCAGCGAATGGCGGCAGGGCGATCGCGGGGATTCGTTCGTGTGCCTTTTTAGCGAGATTTTCGAGAGGCTCGTGTTTCGGACGTTTACGCGTTTACTCGATGTCTCACGTCCGTTCCGTGGAGTACGCGGCATCGTCTGTATTGATATGATTGCAGTATCGACATAATCGTCGTTTGAAGTTGGACTCGGGCGTGGGCGTGACGCTGCAGTGGTTGGCTGGGAGATGGTAGAAATGGGTCTCGATGCATTTGTTGCGTGCAATTGTCTTAGGGATGGAAAACTTTCGAACCCTCTTGAGCCTTTTACGATGGACGATGTCTACCGGGATGCGGAAGGACTACTCTCATCTCGGATGCTTGATTGTTTCTTAGTGCAGCTTGGTTTCGAGGAGTACATGAGGTGCTATGGTGCTCTCGATCGCCGCTTTTCTGACTGGTTGGATAAACCGTGCGAGCATGAAGGCAGAGAGTATCTTAGCGAGTGCGTATCTAATTGGTCGGGAATTGGCCAATTTCGATCTATCGTCGCAAGCCTTGGTGGAGAGGTCGCGTACCCGATCTTGAGCCATCTTTTGCCGGGCGGCGATGGTGGCAGTTTTCCGGCGGAGTTGGCAGCTGAAGCAATAGAGGAGATTGACGAACTTGTTGAATTTGCGAAGCATCTTGTTTTCAACTCTTTGGTTTGCGAGGGGTTTGAGGAGCCTATATGGTCTTGCGCCGATAGGTTCACGGGGCCCTTTATGATGGCTCCTTATTTGGAAGTTGGCATGGATGGCGATCGAGTCTATTTTGCGACGGAGGATCGCAGGGTGACAAGTCGTCGTTTCAGGCAAGAGCCCATCGGTCCCGCAGAATGTAATGGGTCCCAGGAAATGGAAATAACCGTTTGCGAAACCGGGGAGCGTCTTCGCATCTTCGACTCGATCGGGCCAAGCGGAGAGCCGAAGACCGTACGCGAGTTCTGGATCGAACCCAGGGAGGCACCTTTTATGTATGAAGGTCGCTATCTCACGGCAGAACGAATCGGGTCTTTGCTGGCTGCGTCGTTGGAGACGGGAAATCCCGTACAATGGTGTTGAATGCGGCATCCTGTCGATGCGGTTGATTGTGAGTGTGCTTAGCTTTTCCTGAGATTCCCACTTTGCAAGATCAGTCGATGGGAGGCGTCGAGCGTTTCATCAAGATTCTATTTCCCTTGGGCTACTACCAAGGTTGAAGGCGGAGGCGGACCGCTGTCTATTCTCCAAGAGGGGCCGTTGGCAGCGGCTCCGGTGCTCGTCAATCAAGGGCGGTTCTAATTCAGGTAGTTCTCGGGGATAGCCCGTGCGGCGGTTTTCTTCTCGAAGCTGTAGGCGATGTTGAGCAGCTTCTCATCCTCCTTTCGCCCTGCGACGAAGGTGGCCCCTCTTGGGGCGCCTTCGTCCGAGACGCCGGCGGGCACCGTCAGCTCGGGGTATCCCGCCGTGGCTGGCACGAGTACGCCTTCGTTGTCGTAGAACACGAGGGCGTCGAGCTTCTCGTCGCGAAGCAGGTCATCGATCCTGCTTTGCGCGGTTTTGACCATCGCCTCGACCTTCGCTTTGTCGAATTCGGTCACTTCGTTCGCGTCTTCAAGGAGGTCCTGGCCATATTTCGCCCGCCTGCTCGGGTCTTTCTGGTTGAAGGCGATCAGATCGGAAAGGCTTTTCACCGGCGCTTGGTAGGTTTGCAGATAGCGGTCGAGATCGTTTTTGAAGTCCTGGTTGATGATGTACTCGTTGTCTATTCCGTCTTCCGAAAGCTCGACTGGCACCGCTTGCGCGCCGCAGGCCTCGATTTTGCGGGCGAGGGCTTGCTGCGGATCGTCGCCGACAATGCCGATGCGCTTTCCCCTGAGGAAGCCGGCATCGAGCTGTTCGCTCACGGCCTTCGATGCATCCGATACGGATGCGTTGTAGAGAACGGCTGCGTCCTTGACGCTTTTCGCCATGGTTCCCACGGTGTCCATGGTGGAGGACAGGGGCATCACGCCTGCGGTGGAAATGGCATCTTTCGTGGGCTTGAAGCCGACTATCGAATGGATCGCCGCCGGCGCGATGATGGAGCCTGTGGTTTCCGTCCCGATTGCTGCTGCGGAGAAGTTGGCGGCAACGGCCGCGCCGCTTCCGGAGCTGGATCCTTCCGGCGAAAGGTTGAGGGGATCGAAGGGATTGTGGGTTTGGCCGGCCTTGGAGCTGTAGCCGCTCGGCATCTTCGTGTCCATGAAGTTTGCGAGTTCGGACAGGTTCGATTTGCCCAATATGATGGCACCGCCGTTCGTCAGGGCCGTTACTGCGTCAGCGTCGTCTTTTGGCGTGAAGTCCTTGAGCGCGTAGGTGCCGCCGCTGGTGGGCATGGTGTTCGTGTTGACGTTGTCTTTGACGAGGACGGGGATTCCCCTCATGCCCGCCGGAGTTGCGGAGCTCGCGTCGAGGGCGCGGGCTTCCTCTATCGCCTTCGGATTGATCGCCGCTACTGCGTTGATGCCCTTTTCACCGGCATCGTATGTTTTGATGCGATCCAGGTAGAACGCCGTCAGTTCTTCGTAGGTCAAGTCGTCCCTGGAGATCGCCGCGTGCAGGTCCTCGATGGACTTCTCCATGATCAGGTCTTTTTTCGCACGGACTTTTTCGAGGTCTATCCCGGCAAGCTGCGAGTCGATGAGCGCAACCTGTTGGTCTTTGTCGTAGGAGATGCGCTCTTCCTGTTCGGGCGCGAGCGATCTTGGAAGCGCGAACGCCGCTATGGCAACGCCGACCAGGGCGATCAATATGATCGATGCGGGCAGTATGATTTTCAGGCGGGTTTTCATCGCCGTCTCCTCGCTTCGGTTGGGGATGTGGTGTCTGTCTCTGCGTTCTTGGTTGTGTCGTGGTGCTGCGGGGTTTCGCCCGGGAGGTGGGTTCGTCCAATGGCATTATGTTGCTGCGGCCTTTTATACCATGTCAAACGAGATTTCAGGTGTTTTTAAGGTTGGGAGGGAGTCGGCGAGCGCAGGAGTGCTTGCTGGCCGATGCTCGGTGCGTGGTGTGCGCATCGATTGCGCTATCTTGAGTTTTGCAGGAGACGATTGGCTGGAAGGGAGGGATGGAAAAGCAGGGATGCCTCGGGGTTTTTCTTGCACTGCTTTTTGCCTCTATCGTCATTGGGGCGAAGGTTCTGACGTGTCTAATCAAGACGCCTGGGTCTTGAGCCTGCTTTCGAGGGCGTGTTTGCGCATATGTTGCGCTATCAATACCGGTTGTTCCTCTCTTCAAGCTCAAGGAGCGCGTTGTAGAGCTGCTTTTGCAGCTCGTCTTTTTTCAGGCTTTTGACGTAGCGTTCGATCTCTTTGTAATGCTCTTGCTGCCGGCGCTCTTCTTCCTTTTTCGATTCCTCGACTTCGCGCAGGAAGGCGTCGGCTTCGCTGGGAAACGCGGTGAAGCACAATGCGACCATGTGCTTGCAGACAACTCGCCTGTCTTTTGCGAAAGGGCAATCGCAATGAGAGCGCTTGGGATGCTCGATGTCGATGACGGTATGGTAGGGGTCTTCCGCCGATCCTTGTATGCGGCTCTCGAAGATGTTTTCGGCCAGCTGCTCATACGCCTCGACTTTTCCTTCCTTGAAGTAGTCGTAGCCTCGCCATATGGAAGCTCCGCTTGCTGAAGACCAGAAGCTCATGAAAGGCCTCGTTTCTGTCGTTGTCGCAGGTTAATTGAGATTGAGTGTACGTTCGAATGGGGGGGGATGCAACCGGCTGGCAGCGAGGCGAACAGGAGTCGTGCAGCCGCCCTGCTAAGCGAGGTACTGCAAACGCGACGTCAATGAGAACGTAATCAACCAAGGGTTATTCTACCTCGTTGGCTTATCGATCACCGCGCGGACTTCAAGCTGCTTGTAATTGAAAAACTTGGCAGGCGGGCTGCCGACGCTATAGATTGGAGTTCGCCCGTCGTATACTGCATCGCAAACGCATTCGGCAGGTACGATTTGCACGCGATAAAGCAGATGAATCGCAATATTCGTTTGATTCGTTACGCAAATGGCGGTGACGTAGTGTGTTCGAGTATCTGAATTCGCCGTCTACTGTTGCGCCGGTTTCTTTTGCGACCTGTGGAGGCTTCGCGAAGTCGAGATCGGGCGACAAGACCTTTGCTCAGCAGTATGCCGGAACGACGGACGAATTGCGCGAGATCGTCGATGAGGTGCGTCGTTACATGGTGGAGCAAGGCGACAACGTATCCGAAAACGAGCTCAAGCTGTACTTGGCTATCAAGAATGTCTGCAATCGTTTGCGTCGAGGTGAACAGGACGCGCGTGATTCTGCATATACATTTGGATCCAGATACTGTTAAGCTGGGCGACATCGTTATTGACGCTCGCGAAAAGGGCCGCTGGGGTACGGGCGATCTGGAGTGCAGCATTCGTATCATGGAAGAGTTGGATAGCGTCAAGCCGCTGCTCGATAGGGCGTACTTGGAGAATTAGGGGGGATTGGCGGGGGCGTGGGCGGTTGAAGAGCCGTTGGGAGCTGGTCGAGGATCGTTCGACTCGGCGTGGCAAGGGAACCATTCGCGAGCGACGGCGTATTAACCGCTGATCAGCCTGCTTCGCGCAGCGCGTTGCGGATCACATTGGGTCGAATGGCATCATGGAGCTTGGCGAGCTTGACGAGGTATCGTTCGGCAGGCGGTTCTCGTTTGTCGAGTTGTTTGGTGAAGCAGCAGATGCAGCTGGTGATGGCTATCAAGCGAGTCAAAGAAGACACAATTATCTCGGTATCATAGGAGGTGTTGATGGCAGAAGAGAGGGATGTTGTCGATATTGACGATGCGGCCGATAAGTCCGAGGCCGAAAGCAGTATAAAATGGACGTATCACTGCGATTCGGAAAACTCTACGGACTTGGGCGAGTCATATAAGAGCTTTGCGCCCGCCATGTCTAGCCTTGCACAGGTAGCGGACAAGCTCCAAGGAATCTTTCAGTCTTCTTTTCCTGCGCTGGAGTCTTTGAAGACTATTAGTCAGCGTATGCAGAATTTGATTCCTGGCTGGCAAGAGATGCAGGAAAGGCTTGCAAATTCAGTTTATCCAATTGTTGTTTTTGAGAAGGCTTGTAAGTGCTACAAGGTAACGGATTGGCCCTTGGCTCTCGTTCTTTCCGGTGCAGAAGAGGAAGAAGTGGCAAACTTATATGATATGGGTATGTCTGACGATGAGTTGCGGGTTGCATTGACTGAATGGTCCTTATCTGTGTTCGATAGGGAAAGAGTTGAGTCTATTGGGGGCAAATGGGAAGAATATAGTTTCATCAGTTTGGAAGCGCGCAAACTGTTGGATCTGGCTTTGAGTCGTCATCTTGACGGGGACTATATAGCCTCAACGCTGATCAGCATCACTCAGCTCGAAGGATTGCTGTCTTCGAGTGTCGATAGCTTTAACGCCTTTGCGTATTTGGATAATGAGGTGTATTTCTGCGTCGCCAAGCGTGCAGGTCTCAATCGGGAAAAAGTGTCGCGCAACGTTAAAGACCATGCTATTGCTATGGCTTCTATTGCAGATAAAGGCTTCATGCGAATCGATTCAGCTATAGACTATTTGGTGAACATTACTTTGACGAACGCCGAGTCTTTTGACGAACTTGCCGTAGATAATCCGCTGAGAAATAAGATCTGTCATGGTTGCCAGATGAATTACGGCACGAAAGTCCATTCTTTGAAGTCGATTCTTGCTGTGGATACCGCCCTTAAGCTTGGGGCGATGGCAAGAGCGTCGGTCTCAGAAAAGAACGAAACGGAGGTGTTTGGCGAATGGTGTCCCCTTACGATGAAGTCTGATATGGAAGCTGATACCATGAAGCAGTGCATGGGAATTCGCGATGTTTTGCTATCTGGTGGGTGTGTTGCGGCTTGCTCGATGACACTTTAGTTTAGGTTGGTATGATGAGCTGAACGTACTGGTGGGGGGTACGCCGTATCGTTTACTCGCACGCAATGGCGAAGCTCATATAGATGGAGTGTTGCGAGACGGCTTCCACGTACGGTAGTGATTTGTGTTTCTGTCAGATGCGCTGCCGGAGGCTTGCCGATGAGGCAAGGGCAATGGACGGCATCATGGTACGCGTTGAACATCCGATTCTGTGCAAAGTAGCGACGTTGTTGGTAGTAAAACGTCTCTAGCGCAAATCTTCCTTTTATCCGCAGAGTCCCCGTTGTGGGACATGCAAAGGGGACTGCAAGGGCTATCATTCGTGTATCGTCCGAAGATTGATTGGAGGCATCGACGCGGGATGAATAGGCATGCTCGGATTGCAGCATGGACGACCGCAGGAGCAATAATGGATTCCGGCCGGATTCGCGCCAGGAATCCGAGAAAGCGGCGCCGCCTTCTCGAGCTCTTCTACGCCCAAGGATTCTCCTTGGGAATCCCTTTTCGACTTCCGGGCCAGCCGGACTTGCCGCGGGTTTCGGCCCTCTTCGAGTGCTGATGCAGGATAAGGGTTCCGCCTACGGCGGCGGCGCTGACAGGCAAGCCTGCCACGGGTTTCGGCAGATGGGAGCCCTGATGGTTGGCGAATCGAACCGTTTACTCCGTCTTTGCGAAGGCGCAAAACCAACTACGGTTCGCCATAACGTCAGGTAGACGGCAGCATATGGTAAACTTATATAACAATGATGCCAGACCATGCGGCACCTCAGGCTGGACGTTCAAAGGAATGACGATGGACGAGACCGAGCTCAAGCAGACGCTCCTCAACGGCAAGAAGACCGAGCGGATCATCTTCGCCGTCACCCCCGACCTCAAGCAGGCGGTAATGGCCATGGCCAAGCAGGATTGCGTGTCGGCAAGCGCCTTCATCGCATCGATCCTTGCGGAAGAGGCGGTCAGGAGGGAAATGCGGTGAACGAGTCGGACGTGCGTTTGAAGCTCATCGATCCCGTGCTGAAAAAGAGTTGGGACGCCGATAATCAGATTTTCACCGAATACTATTTCACCGACGGCGAAATCATCGTTCGAAAGAACCTCCATATCAGGAAGAAACCGAAGAAGGCCGACTATCTGCTTATGTACAGGCGCGAGATGCCCATCGCCATAGTCGAGGCGAAGGATTCGAACCACACGGTGGAGGCCGGCCTGCAGCAGGCGATGGACTACGCCATCGCGCTCGACGTCCCCTTTGCCTACAGCTCCAACGGCAAGGGATTCGCAGAGCACGACTTCACCACAGGTAAGGTTCGTCGCCTTGGGATGGACCAGTTCCCGACCCCGGACGAGCTCTGGAAGCGCTATCGTGAATCGAAGGGGCTTTCGACGGAGAAGGCCGAGGGCATCGTTTCGTCGCCCTTTTATTACGAGCGCGGCGGCAACTCGCCCCGCTACTATCAGCGCAACGCGGTCAACCGAACGGTCGAAGCGATCGCCAAGGGCCAGGACAGGCTCCTTCTCGTCATGGCCACCGGCACGGGTAAGACGTACACCGCCTTTCAGATAGTCCATCGCCTGCGCGAGGCGGGCTTGGCTCGAAAGGTGCTCTACCTTGCCGACAGGAACATCCTCGTCGACCAAACCATCGACGGCGACTTCAAGCCGCTGCGCAAGGTGATCACGAAGGTTGAGCATCGCAAGCTCGACCCGGCCTACGAGATCTACTTCGCCCTCTATCAGCAACTCGTCGGCACCGACGGCGAAGAGATCTTCAGGGAGTTCAGCCCCGAGTTCTTCGACCTCATCATCGTCGACGAGTGCCATCGCGGCAGTGCTGCCGACGATTCGGCATGGCGCAAGATTCTCGAATACTTCAGCTCCGCCGTCCAAATCGGCATGACAGCCACGCCGAAGGAAACAAAAGACGTATCGAACATCGACTACTTTGGAGAGCCGGTGTACACCTATTCGCTGAAACAGGGAATCGAGGATGGATTTCTCGCCCCATACCAGGTCGTGCGCGTGAAGCCGAGCGTCGACGTCTACGGCTGGCGTCCGGAAGCCGGAACCGTCGACGACAACGGCGAGCTCATCGACGATCGCGTGTACGAGAAGCAGGACTTCGACCGCGACCTGGTGATAAAGGAGCGAACCGACGTTGTCGCCAAGAAGATAACCCAGTTCCTCAAGGAGACCGATAGGTATTCCAAGACCATAGTCTTCTGCGTTGATATCGACCACGCCGAGCGCATGAGGCAGGCGCTGGTCAACGAGAACAGCGACATTGTAAAAGAGCACCCGACCTACATCATGCGCATCACCGGCGATTCGAAGGAGGGCAAGTCGAAGCTCGACGAGTTCATCGACCCCGACGAGAAGTACCCTACTATCGTCACGACGTCGAAGCTCCTCACCACGGGTGTGAACTGCAAGACCTGCAAGCTCGTCGTGCTCGACAACGTGTACGGCGAGCAGGGCATGACCGAGTTCAAACAGATCGTCGGCCGAGGCACGCGCATATGCGAACCGTATGGAAAGCTGTACTTCACCATCCTGGACTTCCGCGACGCCTCCCGAATGTTTGCCGACCCCGCGTTCGACGGCGAACCGGTTCAGATCTTCGAGCCGGCCCCTGATGGCCCCATGGTTCCCGACGAGGATGAGCCCGACAGCCCGCCCGACATCACCCCCACGCCTGATACGGACGATTGGCCGGATGGCGCCGATGACCAGAGCGGCCATATCAAGTACTACGTTCACGGCGTTCCCGTCGAGGTTGTTTCCGAGCGGGTCGAGTACTATTCTGTCTCGGGCGATCTGGTGACCGAAAGCCTGAAGGACTACACCCGCAAGAACATCCGGGGCGAATACGACACTCTCGACCATTTCCTCGTTGTGTGGAACGCTGAGGACCGCAAGCAGGTCATCATCGACGAGCTCAAAGAGCGCGGTGTGTTCCTCGACGAGATCAGGAAGGAATCGGGGCAAGACCAGATGAGCGATTTCGACCTCATCTGCCACATCGCCTACGACCAGAAGCCCCTCACGCGAAGCGAGCGCGCAAACAATGTGAAGAAGAAGGGCTACCTGTACGAGTACACCGGCGTGGCGCGCGATGTGCTCGAAACCCTGCTGGACAAGTACGCTACATCGAACCTCGTCGACCTGGACGACACGAGAGTCCTCGACCTCGAAGAGTTCCGCCAGTTCGGAAGCCCCATGAAGATATGCAAGGCATTCGGCGGCAAGAAGCAATTCATCTACGCGGTGCAAACTCTTGAGAATGCGCTCTATTCGGCATAGAAAGGCTTGAAGCATGGCACTGGGATCCTTGGTGAAAACCCTTCAGAACATCATGCGCAACGACGCGGGCATCAACGGCGATGCTCAGCGTATCGAGCAGATGACATGGCTGTTCTTCTTGAAGATCTACGATGCGAAGGAAGAGGAGTGGGAGTTCCACGACGATTCGTACGAATCCATAATCCCCGACCGGCTTCGCTGGCACAGCTGGGCGCCGGACGCCAAAGACGGAAGCGCTCTCACTGGAGACGAGCTGCTCGACTTCGTCAACAACGACCTGTTCAAAACCCTCGCCGGCCTTGAGCTCGACCAGAACGCCCCTTTGCGCCAAGTTGTCGTGCAGGCGGCCTTCACCGACGCCAACAACTACATGAAGGACGGCATCCTGCTCCGCCAAGTGGTCAACGCCATCGACGAGTCGGTTGATTTCACTGAGTACAAGGAGCGCCACGCCTTCGGCGAGATCTACGAGATCATCCTCAAGGACCTGCAGTCAGCCGGCAACGCGGGCGAGTTCTACACGCCGCGCGCCGTAACCGACTTCATGGCAGAGATGCTCGCACCGAAGCTGGGAGAATCCGTCGCCGATTTCGCATGTGGCACGGGCGGGTTCCTCACGAGCGCCCTGAAGCTGCTGGCGAAGCAGGTGAACACACCTTCCGACCAGGAGCTCTATTCGAAGTCGATCTACGGCATCGAGAAGAAGCAGCTGCCGTACCTGCTCTGCATCACCAACATGCTGCTTCACGATATTGATAACCCGCAGGTATTCCACGACAACTCGCTTGAACACGACGTGCGCGACTACCGCCACAAAGAGGGCGGCCAGTTCGACGTGGTGCTCATGAACCCGCCCTACGGCGGCTCCGAGAAGGCCTCGATACAGAACAACTTCCCGACCGCGCTGCGCAGCTCTGAGACGGCCGACCTTTTCCTAGCGTTGATTCTCTACCGCCTCAAGAAAAACGGCCGTGTTGCGGTCATCATCCCCGACGGATTCCTTTTCGGCCAGGATGCCGCGAAGGTCGAGATCAAACGCCGACTGCTGAAAGACATGAACCTTCATACAGTCGTCCGTATGCCGCAGAGCGTCTTCGCCCCCTATACACCCATCACCACCAACATCCTGTTCTTTGACAACACGGGCAAATCGGAAGGCGTTTGGTTCTACCGCATGGGCATGCCTGAGGGGTACAAGCACTTCTCGAAGACCAAGCCCATCAAATCCGAACACTTCAATGAGGTTCGCGAATGGTGGAATGATCGCAAGGAGATCGAGGAGGACGGCAGCCCCAAGGCTAAGTTCTATTCCGTGGAGGAACTGAACTCCGACCATAACTTCGACCTTTGCGGTTATCCGCATGAGGAAGAGGAGATTTTGCCTCCTGACGAGTTGATTCGCGACTACCGCCAGCGTCGCGCTGCACTTGATGCGGAGATTGACCGCAAGTTGGCACAGATCTGCGATATTCTGGGAATTGAGGACGTCGATGAAGGCTAAAGACCTTAAGAACTCGATCCTGCAGATGGCGGTGCAGGGCAAGCTCGTGCCGCAGGATCCTTCAGATGAGCCTGCTTCCGTGCTTCTGGAGCGAATCCGCACAGAGCGGGCGCAACTCATCAAGGAGAAGAAGATCAAGGCTCCCAAGGGCGGCGAGTCAATGATCTACCTCGGTTCCGATGGGTCCCGCTATGAGAAGCGCAGCAAGGGCGAGCCCGTCTGCATCGACGACGAGATCCCGTTCGATATCCCTGAAGGCTGGGAGTGGGCAAGGCTTGGCAATATTGTTTATCAACGTGCGCAGCTTAAGCCAACCTCCGCATTCAGCTATATCGATATTGGATCCATTGACAACGCCCACCAGCGTTTGAGCTCTAAGGAAACTTTGATTGAAGCCGATAAAGCACCTTCGAGGGCACGCAAGCCTGTCAAGTTGGGTGATGTTCTCTATTCAACGGTACGACCCTACTTGCATAACATGTGCATCGTTGACCGCAAATTCTCGCTACCGCCAATCGCAAGCACGGGTTTTGCGGCGATGGTTTGCCTCGATGGTATATCGAATGGGTATTTGCTCAACTATTTGATGTCCCCAGATTTTGATACGTACGCTAATCGCACCGACAATTCAAAAGGTGTCGCATATCCCGCCATTAACGATAAACACCTTTATGCCGCTCTCGTTCCCGTGCCGCCCCTCGCCGAGCAGCGCCGCATCGCCGAGCGCGTCTCCGAGCTGATGCCGCTCGTTGGGGAGTACGGCAAGCTGGAGGACGAGCGCGAAGCGTTGGACGCTTCGCTGCCCGAGCGCCTGCGCAAATCCGTGCTGCAGATGGCCGTCGAGGGCAAGCTCGTGCCACAAGATCCGTCGGAAGAGCCCGCATCCGTGCTGCTCGATCGCATCCGCGAGGAACGCGCCCATCTTATCAAGGAGAAGAAGATCAAGGCCCCCAAGGGCGGTGAGTCGGTAATCTACCTCGGTTCCGATGGCAGGCGCTATGAGAAGCGCGGCAAGGGCGAGCCCGTCTGCATCGACGACGAGATCCCGTTCGAGATCCCCGAGGGCTGGGAATGGGCAAGGCTCGGCAGCCTACTGTCCGTCATTAGCGACGGCACCCATAAGACCCCTGAGTACACAAATGATGGGGTTCTCTTTCTGTCTGTGCAAAACATCTCAAAAGGCTTCTTCGACCTGAGCAGAGTCAAACATATAAGTAGAGAGACACACAAAGGGCTATGTAAGAGGGTTAGGCCTCAAAATGGTGACATTCTGCTGTGCCGAATCGGTACGTTGGGAAAACCCATTATTGTCGACGTAGATTATGAATTTAGCATCTTTGTCAGTTTGGGCCTTCTCAGGCCTATTAATCGCTCGCTTGCGGAATGGATTGTCAATTGCCTTGATTCGCCTATGGGGTTCAACTGGATTCAAGAGGTTAAAGTCGGCGGCGGAACGCATACATTCAAAATCAACCTTGGAGATATTCCCTCGTTTTTGGTACCCATTCCGCCTCTTGTCGAGCAGCGCCGCATAGCCGAACGCATCTCCGAGCTCGATGTCCTAATCACCAATCAATAGCTTTATCGACTGCGGCGCGCTGTTCCTCTGCGGTGCGTCGCAGATATATTCGCGTCGTCTCGATGCTTTCATGTCCCATTAAGTCAGCGAGAAAAGCGATATCTGGGTTCTTTGCTATAAAATTTTTGGCGAATCGATGCCTGAAGGAATGCGGATACACGACATCTGGATTCACTCCATAACGTTTTGCGCAGCGTTTTAATCCAAGCGATAAGCCTCTCGTACTCATTGGGTTTCCGTTGGGGCCGACGAACACGAATCCTTCTCCAAGCGAGCATTGTTTGAACCAAAGTAGTGCATCTTGCTGTAGCGATTTTGGAATGTAAATCCGCCTCAGCTTTTCCCCTTTGGATATCAGATCAAGATGTCCCACCCTAACTGATTCGACCGTCAATCGCCGCAATTCGCTAATCCTCGCGCCGGTGCAAGCGAGGAAGCGCACGACGAAATGCCAATAAAGGTCACCGTCTTCGAGGAGTCCATCACGTAGGGTTTCATACTCATCTTGGCTGATTACGTTATCTAGAAAAGGCTTCTGCTGAACGCGAACGCCCCGCAACCTCATCCCATCGTAGCCGATGTGATCTAAATAGCAGTTCAGTGCCCCGATTCTGTTATTGGCCGTCTTCGTAGCGAATTCGCTTACCAACCAATCCTTATGAGACAAGAGGGATTCGTCGTTTACCGTTGTGTAGCGTGATAAGAACTGCGATACAGCGTAAGAATACGAGCTAATGGTGTTCTGGCTCATCTCTTTCGACTTGAGATAATTGATGAAAGCTTCCATGACATCTCCTTTCGGTTATGACGCCATGGAAGCGGGATTAGTTGATATTGGCTAGTATTAAATTAAGACGCTCGGCGATGCGGCGCTGCTCGGCGAGGGGCGGCACGGGGATCAGGTACCTCTTCACCGTCTCTTGCGCAAGCTCCTTCTGCTTCGTTGAACCGCTCGCCTGATCCTCGATAACGGATTGGACCGACGGGCCCGCAAAGTAGAGGAACGCATATTCGTAGCGCAACCAGTCGGGCACGGTCCTGATGACCGTAACGTGGCTGTCGGCAACCGCCCACCCGTAAGGGTTTTGGTTCGAATCGTAGACGGCCATGCGGCCAAGGGTGCCCAGCCCCGTCGAGTTCCAGAGCAGGTCGCCGTCAACGAGCAGCCTCTCCTCGGCATACGATGCAACGCTGTTCGGGTCGACGAACTTCGCCCTCTCCAGCGAGAACCCTGACCATTGATTGCATTTCTGAGCGACAACGGGATATTTTTTTTCGAGTGAGTACTTTGGCGATTTGCCGCGCTGTATGTAGGTGGTAATGCCCTCCAGCCTTGCCCACTCCCAGCCTTCAGGGATATCGAACGGGATCTCGTCGTCGATGCAGACGGGCTCGCCCTTGCTGCGCTTCTCATAGCGGGACCCATCGGAAGTGCTTCGGCAAGAATAACGAAACTAACAGGTCAAATGCCCCTATGGGTACCAACGAGCTTAGCTGGGTACTAAATGGGTGCCAAACAAAATGCGACCTTGGCTAAATCAAGACCCTATATCGAAACTGGCTACGCGATAATTGCAGCATATAGAGAACGCACCTTGATAAAGAAATATCCTGATATTCGGTGTAATCCCAGTTCATGACGACCATAAACTCAAACGGCTTGCTGCAGAAAACCGATATGGTACAAAAAGAAAAGTGTCTCTTGATGCCACGAGGCACTACTGATAAGTAATACTCTTTTGAACGGAATCACTCGCACTCGATGAATGCATTTGCACGTTGCATATCAGTATGTGTCATCAAGTATCACCTCGTGCTACTACGTCCGAATCAATCGCGAATCAAACGTTGATTCATTTCTGTCGGGATGATGATACCGCATTTCCCGCCAAGGAGAAGCCCGTACAATCACTCCCTGTCTCTCCTGCGGGAGTAGTTGCGGGTGGCTTTGCGAACGTTCCTCTTTTCCGAATCGGTGCACGATGGAGCAGGGCGGTGCAGATTGCGCCGATATTACATAGAAACCAAGATAATCAGCTATTAACTAGTCTTGAATTTCCGTCTTATTCAGGCGATCGATGAAAGCTCTAATTTTCTCCTCGCGTTCTTTTGCAGTAGATAATTTGCCCGCTTCGTCTTGCTGCTTCTCCCGACGTTGAACGAAATCGATTAAGAACTCAGCGTATCTGCGTGCTTTCGCGCTCTTATCGTCATCCAATCCCTCTTCGATCGTAAAGCAATCTTCATTAAGATTTACATCGCTCGAGGGAGAAGTGACTTTTAGTAAGAAGTCTGAGTAATCCTTAGACACGTTCAGGTCGTAGGACAGATCATCAAGGGAAATGATTACATGCCCGTCCTTGTTAATCGTTACCATTCTGTTCTCCGATCTTGAAATTGTATTTGTTAAGCCTCATCTTCAGATAGCGCTCACCGCCATCAAGCACATCGGCGATTGACTGCTTGGTGTGCTTATCGTTTAACACTCCGCATCTATACGAAATATTGTCGTCATCGTTGTTGCATACAACTACAGTCCTTGCGTCACCGTTGACGATAATCGGAGCAGAATGGCTCACGACGAAAAACTGAACATCCAGCTTGAGCTTCTTCAGTCTATCGATAAGGAACTCTTTTATGGTTGCGACATCAAGATTGTCCTCAGGTTGATCCAAAACTATGTATACCCATTTTCCTGCTGACACTTGATCGTTGAGGAATAGCTTTAGTAACGCCTGCGCTTTCATGCCGGGGGACATGTCGTCAATCTTCTTACCAGCAATAACCACGCAGCTTTTTAGTTCAATCGAATCGCTTGCCAACTTTTCAAGTAAGTCGAAGTAATGGTTGTAGTAGGAAAGCAAGCCTTGGTTTTTTACACTCCGAAATTTTGTTCCATTAAACAATTTATGCATATCGGTCTTGTTTGATCGTTCAAGAAAAGCGTGAGCAAGAGCGTTTATTCCTGTGGGAACAAGCGCTCTAACGAGATCATTGAACGCTGCGCAATCATCGTGGACTAAGCTAACGACAATCTGCTCACCGTCATTTGTCAGTTCTACCGGCTGAATTGGATCGAGCATCTGCTCATATGCTTTTTGAGCTTCGTTGTTCAGGTGTTCGAGAGACTCCCGCAGTTCGAAAAGTTCATCGTAGAACGTATTTGCGGCCTTCGTTTTCTCGTCGTATTGATGGCGTTTGGTTGACCCGCTGGAGTTGTTGCATTCATGGAGCATTTCAAAAAACAGAGTCACGTTTTGCTCACGTTGGCTAAACCACGCCTCGTCTATTTCGCCAAGAAGCGATATGAATCCACTGACTCTTGTCGAGAGAACTTTGATGTCGCTCTCAATAGCGCGCGATTCCCTCTCCAACTCATCAAAAAGAGATCTATCTTCTGGATAATCGTCACTGAATTTGATGAGCTTGCTCTTGTCTTCCAGAGCTTCTGTCGCTTCAGATATCTCCCTAAGATGCTTGATGGCGTTTTCCACTTGCGGAAAAGCCTTGACTGGAGTTGTCGGCGCAGTAAGAGTTATGCCGGACGGCATCTCCTCCTCAAGATGGTCGATATGAACTGGGCCGGAATCATACTTTTTCTCAAACGCTGCAAGTAGGTCCTTCTCAAGTCTGAGGACGTCTTTATACCGCTGCTTTGCCGCATCGATTGACTTTGCTGCGTTCTCCTTTAATGGCGAAATTATTTCACCGAGAAAAGGAATCTCTTCGTATCTGCCATCCGCATATATATTTTCGAGCTCGCCTTGGCTAAGGTACAAGCATGGTGGACGGTCTTTTGTGGGAATGCCGCCATGGGTTAAAAATCGGACGGAATCAGAATCGACGAATGCCGCATATGTATCCAGTCCCTTGTCTGCCAATAAGCTTGCCAATAGGGTCTTTCCGCTTCCTCTTGACCCAACTATGCCGTTGTACCCAGGGCTGAAAGGCAGTGTGATTGTTTCGCTATTTTGCCTACCACCGTCTGTCCATACATTAAAGCTGACTGATTCTAAGAATTTTGTAGTGTTTGATTGTGGAAGGATGGAGCATGCGTCAGAAGTTCGAATGCGACTTTCTGGATCGCTGATTGCCAACAGGAGAGAATCGAGATCGCAATCAAAATCTATCCAGGTGTACTTTTTCCCGATATCGCCGATTTTCCCCGCATCGCTGAAAAGGAAGGCTGCCACGGTGGTATTCAGTTCTGAAGCTAGGCCGTCCGATATATATTTCCGACTCTTTTCACCGCCTTCAACCGCCATTGCATGGCTGTAATAAAACAGCCTGTCTTTATAATCCAGGTTCTTTTTCGACCTATTTGGTAGGTACTCTGACAGACTCTTGTCTTTATTCTCATGTGGAACAAAGAAATGCGGTATCGCCGCTGCCCTTTCTTGAAATTCTTCGAGATAGATCGCAGTTGCTTCCGCTGCTTTGGAGAACGATTTACAATCAAGCAATTCCAGATTTTGTATTTTTTCAGCTTTGCCGTCATCGTCGCTGTCAATGAGTTCGTTCTTGATAATCGCCGAGATGAAAAGTTCTCTTACGATAGCTGCCATCTCTTCGGCATGATTCATCGAAAACCATACGATGGCATGGAAGCGACCTTTCCCACCGGTTTCTAAGCCGTAGGCTTTGATCGTTTCGTCCTTTAGCATGACGTCTATCTCGACGCCTCCAAAGAGGACTTTCCCTTTACCCTTCATTTGGCTCTGTAGATCGGTCAGCAGTTCAACATCTATGCTGTTGTGATCCGTTATTGCAAGGACATCTAATTCGCTCTTGAGTACAGCCCGAAAAAAAGTAGCTTTGTCATATCTCCTGCTAAAGCACGAGCTTGAATGCACATGCATATCACATTTTTTGAAAGTATTGATAGTAAGGCCAGCATCACGCATTTATGCTCCTCCTACTCTTCGCTGGCATCCAGCGGCATCTCGAAGGAGAGCTCGCTGGCATCGATCTCGCAGATATCGAAGACGCATTTCAGCAAGTCGATTTTTGCCGCAGTGCTGGATGCGGTGCGAGCGTAGACTCCGTTCGCGATCTTCGAATGCCCTGCGGATTCTGTGCTGCAAAATGCCGTTCCAGGATAGTTCGATCCGTCGACGAGCGAGTGTATCTTCGCCGGCTCCAGTTCATATACCAGTTGCAGGACTTTCGCCATCATGTCGTTCCACTGCGTCGCAATATATCGAACCCCTATGAAGCTGAAAGCGGCGATCCTCCTGCCGGTGAATTCGGTGTCGGAATCGAGCTCGGCAACCTCGGGAAGAGCCTTCGAGGGCTCGTACGAGGACTCAGGCAGTGGCCAGGTCTCGAGGAACTGCTCTTCCAGCATCCTCTCGCGCACTCTGAGCTGCTCTTCGCCCCAGGTTTCCTGCTGGCCGATCCAGTGGTTCATCCTGAATCCGCTGGACCTGAAGCCGTCCCTCATATCTCGCTTCTGCTCAAAAGGCCTGTTGCTGTAGTCTGAGTTGTACGCGGTGACGGTGAGGTTGGCCATCTTGTGGCACCACTCCTCGTGGATGCGCTCCCAGTCATCGCCCAGGGTCTCCTTCCATTGGGCGTTCAGCGTCTGGGGCATGACGTGCTCGACGGAGAAGCTGCCCTCCTCGAGACCTTTGACGACAGAGACGCGCTCCTCGCTCGAACCGTTCTCGAGCCTGTCGTAGAGGTAGAGCTTGCGGTTCTGGATGCGGTAGAAGTCGCGCGTGTCGAGTGCGTAGAGGAACTCCTCGTTGTCGGGGAAGCGCCCAGTGCCGCTCTTATGGGTCAGGACGTATTTGACCACCTCGGCGTAATCGGCTCCATCGGAAACGCCCTTCAGCACGTCTCCGTGCAGCGTCTCGAACACCTTGTTCAAGGCGTTGGCAGGCACGCCGCACACCCATCTCCTGAACAGGTACGAGTCAATCATCCACAGCACCGCGGAGACCGAATCGTCGTCGATGTCGCCTTGGGCTCGGTACTCGAGCAGGTTGAGAAGGTAGGGTCTGGTGACCGACGCGTCGAAGACCCTGATGGCCTCGAGGGCGGAATCGATGCTCTTCACGCCTGTATTTGGGTGAATGCAGGTTTTGTAATGCTTCGAATAGTTCAGAAGCTCTTCGAACAGGGCCTTCGTGTCGAGGCTGAGCACTCCGCCGTCGGGATCGTGGAACTTCTTAGTTGTATACGTCCTAAACGCCGGATACACCTTCTTGATAGCGGGGGTCTTCGCCTCCATAGCAGAAAGGTAGAAGCGGATGTAGTCGCTCACCTTGTAGTCGGTGTTGCGTTCGACCGGATTCCAATAATCGTCGTAGTAAATCTCCTGAAGTTCTGGGTCGAGATTCATGAGGACGAAGTTTCTGATCTTGTCGGCCTCGGAAAGGTCGAGTCCCGTCGAGTTCAGGCTCTCGAAGATCAGCTGGGCATCGTCTTTGGGGTCGAGGGTGATGTCGATAACGCAAAGGGACTTGATAGCTTCGTAGAGCTCGTTGACGGAGATGTCCATCTTTTCGATGCGGTCGAGAAAGTACAAGTAGTTCTGGGTCACGTTCGAGCCCTGGATATATGCGTCGTCCTTGCCATCGAGAATGGCCCCGAACGCCTCGCTGTCGTTCTTCACTAGCTTCAGGCGTAGCTTGCGCTCTTTCTTGTGCCTCGCGTCGATGAGGTAATACTCGGCGATGTCTTCGGCGAGATCCTCTTCCTGCGATTTGACGACGCCTTTCTCGACCTGGGTCCTGATGGCGGCAAAGAGTAGGAATACCGTGGTGATACGCTGCTGGCCGTCGATGACGACGCGCTCTCCGCGCGGCGTCTGGGATACGATGCTGCCGAAGAAATGCTCCTCGCGTCCGGTCTTGGAGACCTCCACCAGATCGTCGAACAGCCTTCCGCATTGCTCCGGCTTCCAGTCGTAGTTTCGCTGGTAAACGGGTATGACGAAACGCGTTTTCTTGCCCTCGATGATGTCGCTCAGATATTCCTTATGGCCGTCCATTCATGACCCTTTCTTCGGTCCCGTTCTTCTGTGGTGCATCATTTTGCATTCCCTATGCGAACGATGAGATCGTTGACCCAATCGATTGCAGAATCGACGTCATCGAGAACGGGAAGGTCGGATGCCTGCTCTGCGTAGAGCTCGTCCCAGCCAGCTTTCTTCGACACGATCGGAGGCCATTCCTGAGCCTTTCTGTAAGAGAAGAGCCGCTCGCAGATCCTTCGCGTCGCGACAAGGTCGACTTCCGACCTGTGCATGATGAGTTGCAAGTCGACGAGGTCGCGGGCTCGGTCGCCCGCGCCTGATACCGCATGCAGCTTTTGGGTAACTTGGTGGTCTAGTGGCATGAGCGGCGCCTTTCCGGGAGGCGGGAATCCAATTCCCTCGAACAACTCCGCGACATCTGGCATGTCCGACCACTCGATGGTGTCAGCATCGCCGATCTCGTTGAATCCGACTTCGAGCGGAACCGTGCACCACGGTTTGCCGAGGTACGAGAGCTTCACCTCGCAGGGCTGCATGACATATTCCTCGGGAACGTCCTTCGGCGAGGCCGGATCCTTGCGGACGACGCGTCCCGTGAAGCCCTCCCAGCCTTGGCGGAGGCGGTCGTTGAGCCTTTCCATGTTGAGGTCGGCGTCCATGGCCGTCGCCATGTCCAGGTCTGTAGTGAACCTCGTCGCCGCGTCGCCGTAGCGCATCTTGATCGAGCTTCCGCCCTTCACCACGCCGTCGGGGAGCATCTGAGCGACGATGGCGTTGGCCATGCGCGTGCGCAATCTCATGTAATCCTGCGCAGCGCCTCCGCACGAGCGCCTGATCGCGTCGTCCAGGTGGCGCATGCCGTTCGGCTTCTTCGTCATCTTTCGATCTTTTCCTCGATTTCCTTCTTCTCGCCTGCGTTCAGATATCCCATGCGCAGCGCCTCGGAAGCAGCCTCGAGTGCCCTGTCGGCGCCCATGGTCTGCGCGGCGCAGGCTATCGCGGCAGCAAGCGGCTGGCAGGGAACGCCGTCGATCCAAGTCGGCTCGGCATCTGATCTGACGATCCTGACGCCTTTCCCTAGGTCCCGCCGGACGCGGTTCGGCGTGGCGACCCACATCTTGGATGGGTCCGTGGGTGCCAGCTGGAGTAGGGCGACGACGGACTCTCCGTAGAGGAAGGCCCCGACGCCTGCCGCCTTCACTGCGATCGCGAAGGGGGCTTGGGGCTGGGATGGCCAGACGGGCATACGGTACACCCCGCGCGCAACGCGGACGAGCTTTCCCGCTTTCGCCTGCTGGACGAGCTCGGCGTTGGACATCCCGAGCTTCGCCGCCTCGGATGAGGTGATGAGCCCGAAATCGTCGACTCCCTCGTATATGTCATCGATTTTTGCCATGTCAGAAGTATAGCGTATTTACTATACTTTTGACATTTGAAAATCGACTAGCATGGTTGCAAGTGCCAATGCGACCACATGGGTCAAATCAGTACCAGATTTGGGGGTATTTTGACAACATGCGAGCCTCGCCGCACGAGCCGTGCCAATCTCGGCACTCAAGGAGCCGGGAAGGAAGCATTTGATTCCCAGACGCGAAACGCGGTCATTTTGCGTCTAGTAATCAAACCGGTGACATTTGTCTCCATGGCGTCACCGCTTCCTGCATGAACCATCTGAGTACGGCTCAAAAAGCAAGGGAAAGAACACGAGAGGTGCTGATCATGCGCTGCATCCAGGCCGAAGCTCGGCACGCGGAAATGGAGTTCGACCTGGTCTAAGGTACCATCTCGCACGTCTATCCGAACTATTGCCCCGCAGCGGTCGTGGGTTTCTTCCTGAGCCTGCACAGCTGCGAAGCCATCGTCGAAGACATCGGGTGCGGCAGGGTGGGCATCCTGGTCGACGGCAACCACATCACGCGGGTCTTCGTCAAGGACGACCGCCGGGGAGAGGGTCTCGGGTGTATCGCCATGGGCATTCTCGAGAAACGGGTCTTCGAGGGGCACCCCTGCGCGAAGGTAGACTCCTCACTGCCGGAGACGCGCTTCTAAGAAAGGCGCGGGTACGTTACTGCTGGCCGCGAATCCTACAGTCTCCCCGAAGGCGCGGTCCTCGTATGGGAACTCATGGAGAAGAAGCGATAAGCTTCTCAATCGCCTAAAAATACGGGTAGTGCCAGCATGCAAACGAACTTGAATTTGATTCGAATCAAGGTGGAGACGATTGGAGCGGCAAAAGGGAGTGAACGCCGGCGGCTTTGCCGAATGCCAACGACCGCCATCGTGGCGCAAGTGTGTCCAACGACATGCAGCTTTGGGAAACCCGAAGAATGATTCGCAATCAAAATCGCAGGCGATATGCATAAAAATCACCCCCGAAACATCAACATTTCGGGGGTGATTCGCAACTGTCATTCATCAGTTTTGCAGGTGGCTTGGAGCGCATTGAACCACCTTGCGCCTCAATGCGTCGCCATGAATGATTGCAGGTGGCTTTACGCTTTTGACCTCGGATTATTCCCACTCAATCGTCGCGGGCGGTTTGCTGGTGATGTCGTACGCTACCCGGTTCACGCCCGGGACTTCGGCTACGATGCGGCCCGACACTCGGGCCAGCACGTCGTAGGGCAGCTTCGCCCAGTCGGCCGTCATGGCATCGGAGCTCTCCACGGCTCGCAGGATGATGGGGTAGGCGTATGTGCGCTCGTCGCCCATGACGCCGACGCTCTTCACGTCGGGCAGCACGGCGAAGTACTGCCATACGCTGCGTTCGCTGTTGCGCTCGCCGGTCTCCTCGTAGACGCGGACGTTGTAGGCGTCCAGCTCCTCGCGCACGATAGCGTCGGCCTCCTTCAAAATCGACAGCTTCTCGCGCGTCACCGTGCCGATGATGCGGATGGCCAGACCCGGGCCGGGGAAGGGCTGGCGATGCACGATGTGGTCGGGCAGCCCCAGCGTCGTGCCCAGCGCGCGCACCTCGTCCTTGAAGAAGTGGTCCAGCGGCTCGATCAAATCGAAATGCACGCCGTCGGGGAAGGGGATCAGGTTGTGATGGCTCTTGATGGTGCTCGCCTTGCCGCCGGTCTTGCGCGCGCCGCTCTCGATGATATCGGGGTAGATGGTGCCCTGGGCCAGGTACTTCACCGGCCGCCCGTTCTCGGCCAGCTCCTCCGCCACAGCGAAGAACTCCTTCCAGAACTGCGAGCCGATGATGCGGCGCTTCTGCTCCGGCTCCACGACGTCGGCCAGCAGCGCGGCGTAGCGGTCCTCGGCGTGCACGTGCACGAAGTCCACGTCGAACTGCTTCGTGAACACGTCCTCAACTTCTTCGGGCTCGTTCTTGCGCAGCAGCCCGTGGTTGATGAACACGCAGGTCAGCTGCTTACCGATAGCCTTCGCGCACAGCGCGGCCACCACGGAGGAGTCCACGCCGCCCGAAAGGCCCAGGATCACGCGATCGCTTCCCACCTGCTGACGGATGGCCGCCACGGCATCGTCGATGATGGAGTCCATCGTCCAACTGGCCTCAAGGCCGCAGATGCCGAACAGGAAGTTCCTCAGCAGCTGGTCGCCGTGCGGCGTGTGGCGCACCTCGGGGTGGAACTGCGTCGCGTACAGACGGCGCTCGGCGCATTCCATCGAGGCCACGGGGCACACGTCGGTCGAGGCCGTTACCGCGAACCCTGCGGGAACCTCGGACACGGCGTCGCGGTGGCTCATCCACACCGTCTGCTCGACGGGCGTCTCGCCGTACAGCGAAGACGCTCCCTCGTCGCGCCGCGTC
>OLPB01000288.1_pt1 | contig 32539 bp, 26 predicted proteins | sample 1672001 | NCBI WGS metagenome assembly OLPB01 (sample SAMEA3136635, study PRJEB25190) | human gut metagenome | biome: human gut; feature: human-associated habitat; material: faeces | place: Austria | collected 2013 | reverse complement strand
TACCCCTCAAGATTGAGGGGCGGGGGAGCTGAGATGCCGTAGGCATTTTTTTATCATGTGTTGTAAGGAGATGCCTGTAACGATCTTTTTAACATGCAGCAGGTTTTGAAATGACAGATGTTGTGCATAAAACACAAAAAGAGATATAAAATACAAATAATATGTTGAAAAATATACAAAAATATGATATATTACATTCAACCTCATTGACGATTGTCGACAAAAGATATAAAAGAAAAATATATCATCTGAAGCAGTCATCGGAAGGAAGTATGCAAAATGAGTCTTTGGAAATATAAATATTTTTTGGATGTAGTGGAACTCAAGAGTTTTACAAAGGCCGGAGCAAGAAATTATGTAACACAGACGGCAGTAAGCCAGCAGATTGCCTCTTTGGAAAAAATGGCGGGAGGTACCCTGTTGGAGAGAGGCAATGGTGAGATCTGCCTGACAGAATTAGGGGAGATTGTCTATGAGTATGCCAGGGAGATGGTGCAGACGCACGAACGGATGCTGCATGAGATAGAAAGATATAAAGAAAGCAGCGTAGTCCGTATCGGAATCGATAGTTCTATAAATAAATTGTTCTGGGCAAAGATGCAGAAGATGATTAATGATAAGCATTCCGAAGCAGACTTCCGCTTCAGTAAACTGGATTCCTACATAGGCAGCCGGATGCTGAGAGAAAATACATTGGATATTTATATTGGATACGGACTAAATGAGTTGGAGCAGCCGGATGAAATAGGAGAAAAGCCGCTGATATCCAGCCGGATCGGAGCATATATCGGACTGGAATCATCGATAAATGAGCAGCCGGAGTTTAAAGCAAAGGATCTTGAGCGTTATACCAGATATGGAACAAAGTCATATTTATGCAGTATGATGAATGGACAAAAGAATGATCCGCAGTTGCTTACACAAGGAATAGAATTGGTTGACAATGTGGATACCATGAAATTAAAGGTAGAATTTAACGACGGATATGCACTGGCAGACAGTCAGTATTTCTCCTATAGTGATGGAGATATGCTGCTGCTTCCGGGATATGAAGGAGAGTGTGTAATCAAAGCATTCTACAGAAAAAAAAGAAACAAAAAGAAAGTAAAAGAGATTCTGGAAGAAATTAAAAATGTAGTGAACTCATAAGAAAAAATTATCGATTGTGAAAAACGATCGATAATTTTTTGCGATTTTATAAGGGGAAAATACACATTTTATATTTGACAGAACAATGAAAAAATATAAGATTTTCTTATAGTACATGCGCTTTTCTTGTTGGATATATTCTGTGAACGGAGATACTATTTTTATAGAAAGACTGCGAGGTAAAAAGGAGGAGCGAAAAAATGCAGCGAAAAAATATGTGGAAAGAATACACAGAAATTCAGCAGAAAGAATTAGAAGAGCTGAGTGTCCGCTATAAAGAATGTCTGGATATCGGAAAGACAGAGCGTGAATGTGTAAAGCTTGGAAAGAAGATGGCAGATACATGGGGATATAAGAATCTGGAAGATTGTATTTCTGAGGGAACCACTTTAAAAGCCGGGGATAAGGTGTATGCAGACTGCATGGGGAAAGCGTTTGTAATGTTCCAGCTCGGTAAGAAACCGTTAGAAGAAGGTATGAATATCCTTGGAGCACACATTGATTCACCAAGAATAGATGTAAAGCAGAATCCATTATATGAAGACAGTGATATGGCATATCTGGATACGCATTACTATGGTGGGATCAAGAAATATCAGTGGGTTACAATTCCGCTTGCAATCCATGGAACAATTGCAAAAAAAGACGGAACAGTGCAGGATATTATTATTGGGGAAAAGGAAGATGATCCGGTACTTGTGATTTCAGATCTTCTGATCCATCTGTCACAGCAGCAGATTGAGAAGAAGGCGGGCGTGGTAGTCGAAGGAGAAGGATTGGATATCCTCGTTGCAACAAAGCCGCTTACAGGCAATGATGAGTTAGAAAAAGAAGAAAAAGAGCTGGTAAAGGCAGCCGTAGTACAGTTCTTAAAGGAGAATCTTGATATGGAAGAGGAAGATTTCCTCTCAGCAGAACTGGAGATCGTGCCGGCAGGAAAGGCAAGAGACTGCGGACTGGACAGAAGTATGGTGATCGGATACGGACAGGATGACAGGGTCTGTGCTTTTACTTCATTATTTGCAATGCTGGAAACAGAGAATCCGGAAAGAACAAGCTGTTGTATTCTGGTAGATAAAGAAGAGATCGGAAGTGTTGGGGCAACAGGTATGCATTCCAGATTCTTTGAAGATTATGTGGCAGAACTGATGGCACTTACCGAAGATGGCAATCCGTTAAAAGTCAGAAGAGCTCTGAGAAATTCTTATATGCTTTCTTCTGATGTGAGTGCAGCATTTGATCCATTGTATGCAGATGCATTTGAGAAAAAGAATACAGCATACTTTGGAAGAGGTCTGGTATTTAATAAATTTACCGGAAGCCGCGGAAAAAATAACAGTAACGATGCCAATGCGGAATATATCGCAAAAGTGCGTCAGGTATTAGACAATAACGAAGTCGGATTCCAGACAGCGGAGATGGGAAGAGTCGATCTTGGGGGCGGCGGAACCATTGCATATATCATGGCAAATTATGGCATGAATGTCATTGACAGCGGTGTTGCTGTACTTTCTATGCATGCACCGTATGAGGTGACAAGTAAGGCTGATATTTATGAAGCTTACAGAGGATATAAAGCATTCTTGAAAGATATAAAATAAGACAAAGAAGGATATATGTACGAAACAAGGAAGAAAAAATAAAAGTACATAAAAAGTAAGGACTGAATTTAGAAAAAAGTGAGGAAAAGAATATGGAGACAAAAAAGAAAGGCTTTCCGACAGCGTTCTGGGTATGTGCCTGTACAGAGATTTTTGAACGTCTGGCATATTATCTGGGACGTTCGCTGATTTTGATTTTTGTAACTGCTTCGGTTGCAACCGGAGGACTCGGACTTTCGGATACAGTGGCTGCCAATATGCAGTCAAACCTGACCGCATTTTCTTATCTGCTTCCGCTGTTTGGGGCAGTGATCGTAGATAAGTATATCGGTGCGAGATATACGACACCGGTTGGTATGTTTATTGCTGCGGCAGGATATTTCACCGGAGGAATCGCAAAGAGTTCTGCCGGAGTATATGCGATGATCTTCCTGGTAAGCCTGGGACTTGCATTATTCAAAAACGGTGCGATCATCGGACGTGTTATCACGGACAAATCACAGATGGATCCGGCATTTTCGATGCGTTATACACTGGTAAATGTGGGTGCATTCATCGGAACATTCCTGGTGGGAATCCTGTATAAGGATGTATTTGCAAAAGATGGTGTGCTTGGATTTGCACCATGCTTTAAGATGGCAGCATTGATGATGGTTCTCGGAGGACTTTGGTATATCTTTGTGTGCTGGAGATTCTTAGGTGATCTTGGAAAGCTTCCATTCAAGAAGACTCTGACAGAAGAGGAAAAAGCAGCAGAGGCAAAGAAAAAAGAAGAGACAGGAACAAAGCAGCCGCTTACAACGATCGAGAAGAAACGTATCGGTGCAATCTTTGTAGCTTCATTATTCTCCATCGTATTCTGGATATTCTGGTATCTGGGATATATGCCGGTATATTTCTACTGGGCAGAGAATATGGACTGGGTAGTAGCAGGTTATCAGGTACCATCTACATGGTTTGATGCAGCCAACTCACTGTTCTGTGTTATCCTGGGACCTGTAACAGCGGCATTATGGAAGAAACTGGCTGCAAGACCGCAGGGGGATATGAGTCTGTTCAGAAAGACCGGACTTGGAATTGCGATCATCGGTGTCGGATATCTCTTCTACGCAGCAATTGATATCATGCGTGGTGGGGAAAAGGCAAGTGTGTTATGGCTGATCGTATTTGCCTTCCTTCTGACAATGGGAGAGATGTTCTTCTCACCACTGGGGCATTCATTTATCAGTAAATATTCACCGAGCCGTTATCTGGCTGTTATGATGTCAGTATGGGGATTTGCAACATTTATCGCAGCAAAGAGTTATGGTCCGGTATATGGACTGCTGTTTGGCGGAAAGATTGAATTCAAAGTAGCATGTATCGGAGTTGCGGTTGTATCGTTTGTAGCGGCGCTGATCATGATAGCTCTGGACAAGACATTATCGGCATTGGTGGACTAACCGCCGGGTGCTGGATAAAAACAATGATAATTGTATAGATATGCCTGAAACAGATTTAGGCATAGACACCCTTCAGAAAAAGATGTACTCCTCTTTGCACAAAAAAGAGGAGTACATCTTTGTGCAGAAATATTGAATTAAGGAAGAATGAAATGAAGATAACAAAAAAAGAATTTATTATGATGCTGGGCGGCATGTTCTTAATGTCGGCAGCTGTATATTATGAAATGATGCCAAATAATCTGGTGCTTGGAAGTCTGTCAGGACTGGTTCTTGTTCTGGTAAAGATCATTCCGTTACCGGTATCGACAATTACATTTGTCTTAAATATGATACTGTTGGTCATAGGGTATATTTTTATCGGCAGGGAATTCGGTGTGAAGACCGTTCTTGCATCACTTATGCTTCCGATGTATCTGAGGATTTTTGAGATACTGACTCCGCATGTGGAATCCTTGTCCGGGAATATCGTGATCGATTTGGTATGCTTCATGATCGTGGTTGGTGCAGGACAGGCCGTCTTATTTAACATGAATGCATCCAGTGGGGGAATTGATATTGTTGCGAAGTTGATCAATAAGTATCTTGGATTTAAAATAGGACAGAGTATTACGATCATAGGTGTGCTCATATCGATGGCAGCAATCTTTGTATATGATCGAGAGACAATGGTAATAAGTCTTGTTGGTACGTTGATCTACGGTCAGGTATTAGACAGGTTCTGTGATGGATTCCATGTGCGTAAGAAAGTATCCATTCTTTCAAAGGAGCATGAAAAAATTCAGAATTATATTGTAAGGGAATTACGCAGAGGTGCGACGATTTATCCGGCATATGGAGGCTTGGATCATGCAGAGCATATAGAAGTTGTAACGATATTAGAAAAGAATGAATATGGAAAAATATTATCTTTCATCCACGAAACAGATGAACATGCATTTGTGACCGTAAGTACCGTAAATGAAGTAGTCGGAGCCTGGAATACAGTGAAAAGCAGATAAAAATACATTCCCGGATAACTGAAACATCGACGAAAAAAGAGAGATTGGATTTTTACCGGGAATGTATTTTATCTATGTACTATTTAAGGATGGCTGCTGCTCATATTATTTCTGCTTATATCCGTCAAGGAATGTTCCCATCCGGCGGATCGCATCACTTAAGATATCTGCCTGCGGAAGCATGACGATACGGAAGTGATCCGGATCTTTCCAGTCGAATCCACTTCCGGGAACGAGCAGGATATTGGTGACATCCAGCAGATCATGGGCAAACTGCTTGTCATTGGTGATGTTAAATTTCTTCACGTCCAGTTTCGGGAAGACATAGAATGCAGCGTCATTTTTTACAAATGACAGACCGTCGATCTTCTCAAGTTCACGAACGGTTGCTTCACGCTGCTCATAGATTCTGCCGCCCGGCCGAACCATAGAAGCAGGTGTCTCCATATCATCAAGAGCTGCAGGGATGACGATCTGTGCCATGGTATTGGCGCACAGACGCAGAGATGTTAACTGGATGATGCCCTGTCTGTAATCTTCGGTCAGTTCTCTTGGACCGCTGATGACCATCCATCCGCAGCGGTATCCGCACAGACAGTGTGATTTGGACAGACCGTTTAATGTAATGACCGGAACATCCTCTGTCAGTGAAGCAAGAGAGATGTGCTGTTTGCCATCCATAACGAGACGGTCATAGATTTCATCTGCAAAGATCAGAAGTCCGGATTCTCTTGCAATCTGGATGATCTCAAGAAGGATTTCCTTCGGATAGAGAACACCGGTCGGGTTGTTCGGATTGATGATAACGATTGCTTTTGTCTTATCTGTGATCTTGGAACGGATATCCTGAATGTCCGGATACCAGTTGGCCTGTTCATCACAGGTATAGAAGACCGGTTTACCGTCTTCGAGATATACGGAATTGCCCCAGAGGGAGTAACTAGGAGAAGGAACTAAGACTTCATCTCCATCATTTAACAAAGGTGTTAAAGCGAACGATACAACTTCGCTGACACCATTACCGATAAATACGTCATCCGGCGTGATACCTTTGATCCCTTTACTGGTCTCATAATCACAGATTGCCTGTCTTGCCTGTGGCATTCCCTTGAAGTCACAGTAGCCGACACCGTCCTGCATGTGTTCCATCAACGCATTTTTAATGCTGTCAGGCAGCCCGAAGCCAAAGGTTGCAGGATTTCCGGTATTTAATTTTAAGATATCGATTCCCTGTTTCTGGCGTTTCATGGCTTCTACGAATAATGGACCACGGATATCAGAGTGTACTGGTTTCATGCGCCCGGCGCGTACGATTGGTTTCATAATTTTATTCCCCGCTTTTTATTATTTTATCTTTATTCCAATAAACCCCAAATTCATATTGGAATAATTGTTTCATTAATATAATGATACGTCCATGTGGACAGAGAATCCAATACTTATAGTGCTATAACAATTATAAGAGTCTGACTATAGCTGTCATGTGAAAAGGGAAAACAGATGATAGCAGGATATGAGAGGTTACGTGTATGTTTGTATGGAAAAAATATGTTTATGAAGTGTATAAAGAAAGAAGTTTTACCAAAGCGGCACAGAATCTGTACATCAGTCAGCCGTCTTTGAGTGCAAGGATCAAAAAGATTGAAGAGATTATCGGGGAACCGTTATTTGACAGAAGTACAACACCGCTCCAGCTTACAGAGGTCGGAAAAGTATATATTGAGGCAGCGGAGGAGATCACCCAGATCGAACAGCGGGTAGAGAATTACATCAATGACCTGGCGGGTCTGAAGACGGGGAATCTTGCAGTAGGAGCAAGTACGTTGTTTGCCGTATATGTGGTACCGTCTCTGATCACCCAATTTAATCAGAAATTTCCGGATGTACATATTCAGCTGATAGAGGGAAATACAGCCGAACTGGAAGAAATGCTGGGCAGTAATGCGCTGGATTTTGTCATTGATAATTATCACTATGACAGTATTCTATATAATAAAGAATTATATTGCGAAGAAAATATATTACTTGCGGTTCCAAAACATTTTGCCGTAAATGAAGAACTGGGAATGTATCAGCTTTCTTATAAGAATATCAAAAATAAAAATTATCTGAACCAAAAATATCCGTCAGTTCCGTTAGGGAGATTTGCGGATCTTCCGTTTATTATGCTGACACAGGGAAATGATACCAGAACCAGAGGAGACAGGCTGTGCCGAAACGTCGGATTTAAGCCCAATATCGTGCTGGAATTCAATCAGCAGTCGACAGCATATATGGCCTCGTCTACGCAGCTTGGAGCAACATTCATCAGTGATATCCTGGTAAGCCAGCTCCCGACATTTGAAAACCTGGTGTATTACAAATTAGACGGAGAAGAAGCGAAGAGAAAAGTCTTCTTTTACTACAAAACACACAAGTACAAAACACGTGTGATGGAGGAATTTATCAGAATGATGCATGAACAAATCTGAAAAAAATGATAATATGCAAAAATTAATTAAAATGTAACATAATTTCAGAGAATAGTAAAAAAATTATGCTATAATCATAATATATACATTAGGATAAATCGATTATCGGAAAGTAAATTTCCTGCAAGATAATAAAAAGGGGGCTTTTGATATGACAGAGAATTTGATCAAAGATGTAAAGAAAATCCAACAGGCACTTATTAATAAAGAATCTGTCGGGGACGAGTTTGAAGAGAAGATGGAAGCCATACATAAATTAGAAGAAGTTGCGGATTATCTGAAGGATGCACTTGGAAGAGGCATTGAGTTCTAAAATGGATATAAAAGCATTTATATTTGATATGGATGGTCTGCTGTTTGATTCCGAAAGAATTGTACAGCGCTCCTGGGAGATGGCAGGTGATGAACTGGGAATCCCACATATGGGGGATGTCATCTATCACACACTTGGAATGAACCGCACAGGCCGGAATGAATATTTCAGAAAATACATCCGGGAAGATTTTCCGTTTGAAGAATTTGGAAGACTGACACGGGATAACTTCTGGAGAATTGTGGATAAAGAAGGACTTCCGCTAAAAAAAGGTGTAAAAGAACTGTTGGCATATGGAAAAGAACAAGGATATAAGATGGCGGTAGCGACATCTTCCAGCAGAGAGTATGCTATGGGGAATCTTATACGGGCCGGGATAGATCCCTATTTTGACAGTGTGATCTGTGGAGATATGGTTAAGAAAGCAAAGCCGGATCCGGAGATATATCAGAAAGCAAGTGAAAGTCTTAGAATACCGCCGGAATATTGCATGGCGTTTGAGGATGCTCCGGGAGGAATCCTGTCAGCGCATCAGGCAGGAATGAAGGTGATCATGGTGCCGGATCTTGTACAGCCGACGGAGGAGATACGGAAACTTACATACCGGGTCTGCGATTCGTTGGCAGATGTAATAGGGGACGGGAAAAGTGGATTTTTTCCTGTCCCTGGCGGCTTTCAAGCTAGATAAAAATGAAACAATTAGAGCAAGCGAAAACGGAACTGAAAAAAATATAGAAGCGCTTTCTGTGTATATGAGATCATGGTTAGAAACTTTTAAGCACAGAAAGCGCTTCTATATTTTATTCGGGACCAGGAAATTCAGTTTCTATTGCATTAAACCGCTTCCCATCTCCCGGAAGCCCCACAAGGCAGCACCAGTCCGGAATGTGTAACAGGAAGTCCAATCTCCTGTGAATCCACATGTCCGTTCCATTTCTTAAGCTCCGTTCCGAGCATATAGGTCAAAACAGCCGGTGCAAGTCCGGTTGTGTAAGAATTGACCAAGAAGAATAACGGGTCATCCGACAAAATCTGTGTACACAGTTTGATCAGCGGATGAATTGCATCTTCGATCTTCCAAATTTCTCCTTTAGGTCCGCGTCCGTATGACGGAGGATCCATAATGATGGCATCATAGTGATTGCCGCGGCGGATCTCACGCTCTACGAATTTTACGCAGTCATCGACGAGCCAGCGGATCGGTCTGTCAGACAATCTGGAAGAAGCTGCATTTTCCTTTGCCCATGCAACCATTCCCTTAGAAGCATCTACATGGGTAACACTTGCTCCTGCTGCCGCGGCTGCGAGGGTAGCGCCGCCTGTGTAAGCAAAAAGATTCAGCACTTTGACCGGTCTTCCGGCATTTCTGATCTTCTCAGAGAACCAGTCCCAGTTTGTTGCCTGTTCCGGAAAAAGACCGGTATGTTTGAAACTAAAAGGCTTCAGGTTGAATGTAAGTTCTTTATAATGAATCTGCCATTGTTCCGGGAGACTGAAGAATTCCCATTCTCCACCGCCTTTCTTACTGCGGTGATAGTGACCATTCATATGTTTCCAGCCGCGTTCTGTCTTCGGAGTATCCCAGATTACCTGCGGATCCGGACGGACCAGAGTGTATTGTCCCCAGCGTTCTAATTTTTCACCATTACTACAATCGATTACTTCATAATCTTTCCATTGATCTGCAATCCACATAGAATTATAATCCTCTTTCTTTTTTATAATGTAAATTTCCTGTTTGTTTTTGTAAATAAGTAACAAGAACATATCAGAAAAAGCATTTTCAGACAGTCCTGTAGAGGAATTATAGCATGAAAAATTAAGAAATTCAATTTGAAAGCGCACAGTCATAAAATCCGGCTGTGAAAAAAGTGATTTTACATTTCTGTAAAATTTCTGCATACACTTTACATATATTTAACAATCCACGGATTTTGGATTTAACATAGGTCCCTTAAGATAACTATTGTCGAAAGCGACAAGGAAAAAAAGCAGAATGAAAAAAGATGAGAATCTAAGGAGAGTATGATTATGAAGTTGAAAAAGTTTATTGCAATTTTATCGGTAGCAACAATGACAGCAGGACTTGCAGTCGGATGTGGAAGTTCCGACAGTGCTTCCTCAGATGACAAGAGCAGCAAGAGTGAAAGCGACTGGGATTCTTCAAATGATATCACAATTGTTTCAAGAGAAGATGGTTCAGGAACAAGAGGAGCATTCATCGAACTTTTCGGGATTGAAGAAAAGAAAGACGGTGAAAAAGTTGATATGACAACAGATGATGCACAGATTACAAACAGCACATCCGTAATGCTTACAACAGTAGCCGGAGATGATTATGCAATCGGTTATGTATCACTCGGATCATTAAATGATACAGTAAAAGCTTTAAAGATTGACGGAGAAGAAGCTACAGAGCAGAACATCAAAGATGGAAAATATAAAATCTGCAGACCATTTAACATTGCAACAAAGAAAGGTGCAGATAATGAAGTGGCAAAAGACTTCATCGCTTATATCATGAGCAAAGAAGGACAGCAGGTGATTTCAGACAACGGATATATCGGAGACGATTCAGCAGAAGCTTATGCGGGAAGCAAGCCATCCGGAAAAGCAGTTGTCGGCGGATCCTCTTCCGTATCACCGGTTATGGAAAAACTGATTGAGGCATATAAGAAAGTTAATACAGGAGCAGAGATTGAGCTTCAGACTACAGACTCTACAACCGGTATGACATCAGCAATCGATGGAAGTTATGATATCGGAATGGCATCACGTGAATTACAGGATGAAGAAAAAGATAAACTGGACAGCCAGGTAATTGCTACAGACGGTATCGCAGTTATTGTAAATAAAAACAATACAACAGATGAACTCAGCAGTGATCAGGTAAAGACAATTTACACTGGTGATGCAACCACATGGGATGAGGTAGTGAAATAATATGAAATCAAAAGCATGGACAGAGAAATTCATGCAGGGAGTGTTTGCAGTTGCCGCCTGTGCTTCGGTACTGGCGGTTGCACTCATTTGTATTTTCTTGTTTGCAAATGGAATTCCTGCAATGAGTAAAATCGGATTCGGGGAATTCCTGACCGGTGAATTATGGAAACCAAAGAATGACATATACGGAATCTTTCCGATGATCATTGGAAGTCTGTATGTAACGGCAGGTGCAATTATCATCGGTGTACCGATTGGAATCCTGACAGCAGTATTCATGGCATTCTACTGTCCGAAAGTAATCTATAAACCACTGAAGATGGCAACAGAACTTCTGGCAGGAATCCCATCCGTTGTCTATGGATTTTTCGGTCTTGTAGTTCTCGTACCGTGGGTAAGAGAAATCGGAAGAACACTTCATCAGGGGGGGAACGGAAGCAGTATGATCACAGCATCCATTCTTCTGGGAATGATGATCTTACCAACGATCATCGGACTTACGGAATCTGCGCTTAGAGCAGTTCCTACACAGTACTATGAAGGTGCGGTAGCACTTGGCGGAACACATGAAAGAGCAATCTTTACTGTTGTTTTACCGGCAGCCAAATCCGGAGTAGTGGCAGCTATTGTTCTTGGAATCGGGCGTGCGATCGGAGAGACGATGGCAGTGATCATGGTGGCTGGTAATCAGCCGAGAATGCCGGAAGGAATCTTCAGAGGAGTCAGAACACTGACAGCAAATATCGTAATTGAGATGGGATATGCATCCGGACTTCACAGAGAAGCACTGATTGCAACCGGCGTAGTTCTCTTCGTATTTATCCTTCTTCTGAACTTCTGTGTAGCACTTTTGAAGAGGGGGAAGAATTATGAGTAGTAATGAAGTAACATGGAAAGATAAGTTAAAAGCATATACCAGAACTCCTGGATCACTGATCGTAATGCTTCTTGTCATGCTTTCTGCAATTATGACATTTGCAGTACTTATATTTCTGATCGTATATGTGCTGGCGCATGGTGTTCCGTATTTGAAACCATCCATTTTCTCACTTCATTATACATCGGAAAATGCCTCGCTGATGCCGGCATTGATCAACACAGTGATCATGACTCTGTTATCACTTCTGATCGCAGTTCCATTTGGGATCTTTGCAGCGATCTTTCTTGTGGAATATGCAAAACGTGGGAATAAATTTGTAGAAGTGATCAGACTTACAACAGAGACGCTTCAGGGAATTCCGTCTATCGTATATGGACTGTTTGGTATGCTGTTCTTTGTAAATACCTGTAAATGGGGATTTTCGATTCTGGCAGGAGCGTTTACTCTTGCGATCATGGTATTACCGCTGATCATGAGAAGTACAGAAGAAGCATTGAAATCCGTACCGGATTCTTACAGAGAAGGAAGTTTCGGACTGGGAGCAGGAAAATTACGTACAGTATTTCGGATCGTACTTCCATCGGCGATACCGGGAATCCTTGCAGGTGTGATCCTGGCGATCGGACGAATCGTCGGAGAGACAGCAGCACTGATCTATACAGCGGGTACTGTTGCAAAGGTGCCGAAGAATGTATTGAGTTCAGGAAGAACCCTGGCAGTGCATATGTATAATCTGTCAAGTGAAGGCCTTTATATGAATCAGGCTTATGCGACGGCTGTAGTACTGCTGGTGCTGGTAGTTGTGATCAATACCCTGTCAGGCATGATCGCCAAACGGATTACAAAAGCATAGCAGCTGTACAGAGATAAATCAGAAAAAAACAGGAAGGAATCATACATGAGTAAAATAAGTATCAAGAACATGGAACTTCATTACGGTGATTTCCATGCTCTGAAAAATGTGAATCTTGAGATAGAAGCGAATAAGATCACAGCATTCATCGGCCCATCTGGATGCGGAAAGTCTACATTATTAAAATCAATCAACCGTATGAATGATCTGGTAGAGGGATGTAAGATTGACGGAGAGATTCTTCTGGATGGCAAGGATATTTTCCGTGATATCGATGTGAATTTATTAAGAAAGAGAGTTGGAATGGTGTTCCAGAAACCGAATCCGTTTCCAATGAGTATCTATGATAATATTGCTTATGGACCAAGAACCCATGGAATACGTTCAAAAGCAAAATTGGATGACCTGGTAGAAAAATCTTTAAGAGATGCGGCAATCTGGAATGAGTGCAAGGACAGATTAAAGACCAGCGCACTTGGAATGTCAGGCGGCCAGCAGCAGAGACTTTGTATTGCAAGAGCACTGGCGGTGCAGCCGGAAGTGCTCCTTATGGATGAACCGACATCGGCACTGGATCCTATCTCGACATCTAAGATAGAAGACCTTGCGATGGAATTGAAAAAAGATTATACTATCGTTATGGTAACACATAATATGCAGCAGGCGGTACGTGTGTCTGATAATACGGCATTCTTCCTGTTGGGAGAAGTCATTGAATATAATGAAACAGAAAAATTATTTTCGATTCCGGCAGATAAGAGAACGGAAGATTATATCACAGGGAGGTTTGGCTAGGATATGCGTAATCGGTTTGATCAGCAGCTGGAGTTACTTAATGAGCAGCTTATACGTATGGGTGAATTATGTGAAGTTGCAATCGGAAAAGCAACAACAGCATTAAAAGAAGGAAGTATGGAACAGGCACAGAAGGTGATCGAGGCAGATGAAGAGATCGATCAGGCAGAGACAGATATTGAAAGACTTTGTTTGAAACTGCTTCTCCAACAGCAGCCTGTGGCAAGAGATTTGAGACAGATTTCAGCGGCATTGAAAATGATCACAGATATGGAACGTATCGGCGATCAGGCTTCGGATATTGCAGAGATCATCATTACAGAGGAGAAGTCGGAAGCACAGGACATTCCAAAGATCATCAAAATGTCAGAAGCGGCCGGAAAGATGGTGCGTGACAGCGTCAATGCATATGTGGAAAAAGACCTTGAACTTTCCAGAAAAGTTATAAAAGATGATGATGTTGTGGATGAACTTTTTGAAGAAGTGAAGACAACACTGATCGACTTTATTGCGGAAAATAAAGGAGAGCAGGGGGGAGAGGCGATTGATCTGATCATGGTTGCAAAATATCTGGAACGTATCGCAGACCATGCAACAAATATCGCAGAGTGGGTGGAATTCTCTATCACAGGAATCCACAAGGCTTCTGTAGTATAAAGAAGGAGAAAGAGGAATGATTTTTTGTGTAGAAGATGACAGTAACATACGGGAACTGGTGGTGTATACCCTGGAGAGCACAGGGTTTCAGGCGCGCGGATTCGAAGATGGAAGTTCATTCCTTGAAGCTCTGGCATTAGAGACGCCAGAGCTTGTTTTGCTTGATATTATGCTGCCGGGAGAAGACGGAATGGAGCTTTTAAGAAAGTTAAAAGCATCTAAGAAAACGAGAGAGATTCCGGTCATCATGGTTACAGCCAAGGGAGCAGAATACGATAAGGTAAAAGGATTGGATGCCGGTGCGGATGATTATGTTACAAAACCATTTGGCATGATGGAGTTGATCTCACGTATCAAGGCTGTATTAAGACGCAGCGCAAATGGAAGCATATCCAGTGAGGATACATTTGAGATCGGAGAGATCCGGCTGAATCCGAAGAAGCATGAAGTGACCGTTCACGGAGAAGTGGTGAACCTGACACTAAAAGAGTATGAATTATTGAAACGCCTGATGAAGAATTCGAATATTGTCCTTACCAGAGACCAGCTTTTGGAAGATATCTGGGGATATGATTTCGATGGGGAGACGAGAACCGTGGATGTGCATGTCAGAACTTTAAGACAGAAGCTTGGAGATGCAGGCGAACAGATTGAGACGGTCCGCGGAGTCGGATACCGTATGAGCAGGTAATAATATGAAACAAAGTATGAGAAAAAAGATCCAAAGCAGCATGATTCTTGTCATTACCCTGACGATGCTCATAGCTTATGCGATCACCACGCTGGTTGTATACCGCCAGACGATCCATATCATGGAAGGAGAGGTAAGACAGGAAGCGGACTATATTAACGTAGCACTCGACACTTCCGGGGAGTCTTATCTGAAGACGATGGATAACGTGCATGTAGACACAAGAATTACCCTGATCGATCCGGATGGTAAGGTGAAATATGACTCAAAAGAAGATGATGTAACCCTTCAGAATCACAAGAACCGGCCGGAAGTAAAAGCTGCGCTGAAAAATGGAAGTGGTCAGGATATCCGTGAATCGAATACATTGAATAAAGAGATGTTCTATTATGCAGTGAAATTGGAAAATGGAGATATCTTGCGAGTATCAAAGACGGTAGATACTGCATTCCGGACAGCAATGAAGGTATTCCCGGCGATGGGGCTGATCGCATTGATCATGCTGGTATTTGCGGGAATCCTTGTAAAATGGCAGGTAACGAGACTGATCCGCCCGATCAACAGACTGGATCTTGAGAATCCATTGGAGAATGACGTGTACGAAGAATTAACACCTCTTTTACAGAGTATCGACAAGCAGAATAAAGAAAAAGATGCAGTTGCCAATATGAGAAAAGAATTCTCGGCAAATGTATCTCACGAACTGAAGACACCGCTTACGTCAATTTCAGGTTACGCAGAAATCATGAAAAGCGGACTGGTAAAGCCGGAAGATATGAAAGGTTTTGCGGAAAGAATCTATAATGAAGCAAGACGTCTGATCACTTTGGTAGAAGATATCATCAAGTTATCAAAACTGGATGAGGGCAATGTGCAGCTGGAAAAAGAAGAAGTAGATCTCTATAAGCTGACGAGGGAGATTCTGACCAGACTTTCACCACAGGCAGCGAAGCGGAAAGTGCATGTAGAGGTGACGGGAGAACCGGTAGAGTATGTGGGTATCCGTCAGATCCTGGATGAGATGATTTACAATATCTGTGAAAATGCGATCAAGTATAACAAAGAAGGCGGAAAATTAATCGTCTGGGTAGGCAATACCCTGCAGGGAAAGAAGGTCTGCGTTACGGATACTGGAATCGGAATCCCGGAGAATGAGACGGACCGTATCTTTGAACGTTTTTATCGTGTAGACAAAAGCCATTCTAAAGAAACAGGTGGAACAGGTCTTGGACTGTCTATCGTAAAGCATGGAGCAATGCTTCATGGGGCAAAGATCCATGTGGACAGTAAACTGGGTGAAGGTACGAAGATAGAACTTATATTTTAAAAAATAACAGAACTTTTTAAGAAATCTTAAGAATTATTTGCGTATGTCTTTAAGAAACGAAGCCTACAATAGCATCAAGGAAAAGATGAGGAGGCTTATTGTTATGGACAAGATCAGTATTATCATCCCGTGCTTCAATGAAGAAGAAGCGTTGCCAATTTATTATGCAGAAATGAAAAAAGTCATGGACAGTATGAAAAAACAGACCAGTTTTGAACTGCTATTTGTAGATGATGGGTCATCCGATAGAACATATGAGATTATGAAAGACTTACACAGAAAGGACGGAAGATGTCAGTATCTTTCCTTTTCCAGAAACTTTGGGAAAGAAGCTGCGATCTATGCAGGACTTCAAAACGCAAGCGGTGATTATGCAGCAATCATGGATGTAGATCTGCAGGACCCGCCGTCGCTGCTGCCTGATATGTACAGAATTTTAAAAGAAGAATCATATGACAGCGTGGCAACCAGACGTTCAACAAGAATGGGTGAACCAAAGATCCGTTCATTCTTATCTAAAGAGTTTTACAACGTGATCAATAAGATTTCCAAGACAGAGATTGTAAGCGGTGCCAGAGATTACCGCCTGATGAACCGTAAGATGATAGATGCAGTGCTGGAAATGAGTGAATATAACCGCTTTTCCAAAGGAATCTTCGGGTGGGTAGGATTCCGCACCAAATGGCTGGAATATGAGAATATCGAAAGATCTGCCGGAGAAACAAAATGGAATGTAAAGAAATTATTCATTTACTCGTTGGAGGGAATCACGGGATTTTCAGTAGTTCCGCTGTCGATTCCAGCGTATATGGGAGTTTTGTTCTGCGGATTATCATTCCTGATGATTGTTGCGATCGTAGTCCGTACATTAATCTGGGGAGATCCGGTGGCCGGATGGCCATCGATGGTTTGTATCTTGTTTGGCGTGGGTGGTGTACAGCTGCTGTGTACCGGAATTCTGGGACAGTATCTTGCCAAGACATACCTGGAAGTAAAGAACCGGCCTGTATACCTGTTAAAGGATTCCAGTAAAGAAGAACAGCGGATCATGATGATGCCATTATCACAAAATCTGCGGAGGAAGAGTTATGGACAAGGTTAAGAGATACATTCCTTACCTGCTGCTTACAGGCTTAACACTCTTTTTTTGCCGGATGTTTGTGGGCAGATATGGAATCTTTGGAGCAAAGGTAGACTGGCTCAGTCAGCATAGTGTGCTGCCGGATTATTTCCGGCAGCAGTTTTATGCAACCGGAAAGTTATTTCCCGAATTTGCGGCGAATCTGGGTGGCGGCCAGAATATTTATCATTTTGCTTATTACGGACTATATAGTCCGTTGATTCTGCCGTCATATCTGCTTCCGTTTGTGAAAATGTCGGATTACATCATGGCGGTCAGCATAACAGGTCTGACTGCTTCGGTACTGCTGTTTTATTACTGGCTGAAAAGCAGAAAGACGGATACAGGCACTGCTTTTATCCTGTCACTGATGTTCCTGCTGGCAGGACCGATGATCGGTCAGTACAGCGGGCAGATCATGTTTGTGGATTATATGCCGTTCTTATGTCTGGCACTCATAGGTGTAGACCGGTATTTTGAGCAAGAAAAAAGTGGTCTTTTTACAGTTAGTGTATTTCTGATGATCATGACCAGTTTTTATTTCAGTATTGGCGGAATGCTGTCATTGGTTCTTTATGGACTGCACCGCTATTTTGAACAAAGAGAAGGAAACAGGGTCACAGTTCGCAGCTTTTTGCGGGACGGATTGTGTTTCGTGCGTTCGATGATTCTGGCAGTACTCATGAGTGGTTTCTTTCTGGTACCGACTGCACTCGCATTGACGGGTGGGAGAAGTAAAGAGCAGAACACATCGTTTGCTTCCTTTTTTATTCCGCAGATCACAGTAGAACGATTTGCTTATAGTATCTATGGAATCGGACTTACGACACTGGTGATCACAGTTCTGCTCATGGGATTGTTGTATCGGAAAGTATATGAAAAGGTACTCACATATGGATGTGTGATCGTACTTGTGATTCCGGTATTTGCTTACTTATTGAATGGCGGACTATATATCAGGGATAAAGTCTTTATTCCGTTTCTGCCATTGCTTTGTTATTTGATTTCCATTTATTTGGAAAAGTGCAGAAAAAGAGAACTGTCTTTTATTGCAGGAATCGTTCCATATATCATAACAACGATATTCGTTTATATAGCAAGGAATCAGTTTGTTTCGAAAGGCATAGGGAAAAGTATATGGAAAGTCCTGCTTGCAGAAAGTATTCTGTTTCTGATCTGTTACGTGCTGTATTGTGCGATGAAGAGATACCACAAAGAGACGAAAGAGATTCTGATGCTGGCTCTGCCGTCGGTGATATGTCTGGCAGTCACGATGAACACTTTTTATCAGATGAAGCCGGACAGATATGTCAGCCGCAAACTGTACCGGGATGTTACAGGAGAACAGAACAGACAGGCCGTAAAAGAAGCATTAAAAGATGATGGATATTACCGTACAGAACAGATGGGAAGTGATGATGAAAATGCAGCAGATTTAAACCGGATCTGGGATGTGGAGCAGAATATTACTTCCATCTATTCATCGGCATACAATCCGGACTATCAGACATTCCGTCAGAAGACATTCAGACTGGAAGAACCGTTCCGCAATGGGATGATGCAGTCTGTTTCGAAAAATCCGGTATTTCAACGGATGATGGGAGTGCGGTATATCGTATCAGATTCGGATGTGCCAGGATATACTCTGGTTAAGAAATGCGGTACAACCGGTATATATCAGAATAAAGACGCAGCACCGGTCATGTATGCAACAGATCGTGTGATGACGGAAGAGGAATATAAGAAACTTGCATTTCCATATAATCAGACGGCATTTCTGGAATATGCGGTTGTTGGAGAACATACGGAATCTTCAGATCAGAACATAATGACAGCCTATGAGCCGGTTAGTCTGAAAATGGCTAATAATAGAACTACAGGTGGAGCGGAGCAGAAAACGATACAGCAAGAGGGGCAGAAACAGATTCTTTTTTTAAGATTCCGGGTGGACAACGCACATCCGAATAAGGACGTGGCAGTCTGGATCAACGGAATCCGTAACAAACTAAGCGCGAAAGATCATGTATATTATAATGAAAATAAGATATTTACCTATGCAGTGCCGTTAAAGGATGGAGAAGATAATATTTCTGTGACATTTGGCAAAGGGAAATATCGATTAAGGCATGTACAGGCATATCTCGGCAGTCTGCCGGAACGGTCAGAATTGTTGTATCAGTCAGAAATCCAGGTGGACAAAAAGCAGACAGAAGATAACGTGATCCAGGGGAAGATCCATGTAAAGAAAGATGGATGGTTTATTACGGCCATCCCCTATGATAAACATTTTAAGATTTATATTGATGGAAAAGAAACAGAGATACAAAAAGTAAATATGGCATTTCTGGGGTGTAAGATTGAAAGTGGTAACCATGAAGTGAAGATCATCTATCATGCACCGGGTACAACAACAGGAAAAGTATTGTCACTGATTGGAATAGCCGGATTCGTGTTAGTGCTTGTACGGGAAAAAAGAAAACAAAAAATAATACAAGGTAGTATATGTTGATATCTATATACAGCAGCAGATTTGCGGAAAATTGCTGCTGTATATTTGCATTTTATAAAAAAGAAGAGTATGATGTTAAATGTTTTTTATACTTGAATAAGGAAGAAAAATGGAAACAGACAACAGGGTAAGACGAGGACGAGAACATGAAGATCATAGAAACATATGGAAATTATATAGAAAAATGGAGTAATGAGGATCCGGACAGAGCCAGATGGCTTTTAAAGACCGGATGGAAGGCACAGAATCTGAAGTTCCGGTTTGCCCCGGACAAAAGACTGATGCCGGCAGACCGGTATCTAGCAAGACTTATGATGGATACGATGCTTATGCCTTTGGAAAAACCACAGGAAAGTGCAATAGTCAGCATCTTTACTCCTTGCGAACTGTTGCAGGAGGCAGGAATCCATCCGTATAATGTGGAAGGATTTTCCTGTTATCTTTCTGCATCAAAGGCAGAAAGAGCATTTTTACAGCAGGCAGAAAATACAGGAATTTCTGAGACACTTTGCAGTTATCATAAGACATTTATCGGGGCGGCACAGAAGAAAGTGCTTCCGAAACCAAAATGCATTGTGTACACGAACCTGACTTGTGATGCAAACCTTTTGACGTTTAAAAAGTTGGCGAAAATGTATGAAGTGCCAATCTTTGCAATTGATGTCCCGATGCAGCAGAATGAGGACAATGTACAGTATGTGTCAGACCAGCTTCGGAAGCTGAAAGAGTTTATAGAAGAATGTACGGGTAAAAAGATTACAGATGAGGCATTAACAGAACGGCTGAGAAGAAGTAAACGGACACTGGAGAAGTTTGCACAGTATGAGAAAGAAAGTGCAGATAAATATGTTCCGGCAGATCTGGTTACGCCTCTTTATGTGGGAATGACCAACAATCTTTTGCTTGGCACAAAAGAAGAAGAGGATTATGTGGACCGCCTTTTGAAAGATGTAAAGAATGCTCCTGCAAAAAAAGGAAAGAAAATCTACTGGATGCATACGATCCCATTCTGGTCTGATGCGGTGAAGAACGAGCTATGCTTTCAGGAAAAAGCACAGATTGTCGGCTGTGAACTGAGTCACGTCTGTGAGCCGGATTTTGATCCGGAGAAGCCTTATGAGGCAATGGCGAGACGTATGGTATATCATGCATTAAATGGAAGCGCGACCAGAAGAATCGAAGCAGGAATCCGTCATGCAAAGGAGACCGGAGCAGACGGTGTGGTATGGTTCGGTCATTGGGGATGTAAGCATACCCTGGGATCAGCACAGCTTGCCAAGCGTAAATTCGAAGAACAGGGAATCCCGCTTCTGATCCTGGACGGCGATGGATGCGATAGAAGTCATGGCGGAGAAGGGCAGACATCTACCAGACTCGGGGCATTCTTAGAGATGCTGAATACAGAAACGGATGAAAATACGGACAGACAGGAGGAATCGCACGATGAATAAAACATATTATGTCTGTAAATATACCCCAATCGAACTCTTAGAAGCGTTCGGCGGGGAATGTCAGAACCTGAATGAGATGCCGCAGGGCTTTGACCATGCGGATCAGATAGCGCATCCGAATATCTGTGGATTCGGCAAGGCCCTGCTGGAAGCTGTTATGAGTGGAAAAGTAAAGGAACTGGTGTTGGTCAACTGCTGTGACACGATTCGGAGTGTGTATGATATTCTGGAAGACAGCGGGAAACTGGATTTCTTATATATGATTGATGTACTTCACTGTGATGCAGAATGCAGCAGGGAACGTACAGCAGTGCAGTTAAAAGGTCTTGCGAAAGCATATGGAGAATATAAAGGTACCAGATTTGATGAAGAGAAGTTCCGGCAGGCATTCAAGAAGACGGAACGCATCGTAAAGCCGCATATCAGTGTGCTGGGTGCACGTATGGGAAATGAACTTTTTGATATGGTACAGAAAAGTATGCCATATCCGGTGGAAAATGATACCTGTGTCAATAACCGTTCGGTGGGCGAGGCAGAGCCGCCAAAAGATCTGGAATTCGATGAGCTGATGGCATGGTATGCGAAAGAACTTCTCGGACAGATTCCATGTATGCGAATGATGGATCACAGCGGAAGAAAGAGATTATATAACGATCCCGGATTAAAAGGAATCATTTATCATACTGTGAAATTCTGCGATTTTTACAGTTTTGAATACGCACAGATCAAGCAGAATGTGACCGTGCCGCTTCTGAAGATCGAATCGGATTATACGGTGCAGAGCAGCGGGCAGCTTCTGACAAGATTAGAAGCATTTGCAGAGAGCATGAATATGGAACAACTGGAAGGGAAGGAACTGAAGATGGGAAAAGGATATTTTGCCGGAATAGACAGCGGATCAACAAGTACAGATGTAGTAATTCTTGATAAAGACCAAAATATCGTGACAGGTATCATCCTGCCGACAGGTGCGGGAGCAGCAATCGGAGCAGAGCGTGCACTGGAAGAAGCACTGAAGGATGCGGGACTTCAGAGAGAAGACATCGATGCAATGGTTACAACCGGATACGGAAGAACGGCCATTTCTGATGGAGATAAGAGTATTACAGAGATTACCTGTCATGCAAGAGGGGCACATTTCCTGAACCCGGAAGTCCGTACTGTTATAGATATCGGAGGTCAGGACAGCAAGGTCATCCGCCTGGATGAGAACGGGGCTGTAGCCAATTTCGTTATGAATGATAAATGTGCTGCAGGAACAGGAAGATTCCTGGAAATGATGGCAAGAACGATGGAAATGAGCCTGGATGATATGGGAAAGGCAGGTCTGTCATATAAGGAAGACATTACGATCTCCAGTATGTGTACCGTATTTGCAGAATCCGAAGTCGTATCACTGATTGCACAGAATAAGGCTACTGATGATATCGTACACGGACTGAATAAAGCAGTTGCATCCAAGACAGCAGCACTGGCAAAACGTGTCGGCGGCGAGGAACGTTATATGATGACCGGAGGCGTGTCCAAGAACCAGGGATTGGTGAAGACACTGGAAGAGAAACTTGGTACAACATTGGTGATTAGTGATAAGGCACAGCTTTGCGGAGCACTGGGAGCAGCATTGTTTGCAAAGGATATGGTTATAGAATAAAGAATCTTAACAAGATCTTAGCGAAAGAAAAATAGATAGGATTAGAATTTTGTGATAATATAATGAATATATTGAATAGTCAGAAAACTGTAGAAAAATTAACACAGAAAGGCATGAATATTTATTGAAATTATATAGGACAAAATTAATGGAGAAATTAAAAGAGTCATTGGAAGCGGTGGTGCCGATTATTGTGATCGTATTGATTTTAAGCTTTACGATCGCACCGGTGCCGCCGGGCATTCTGATGGCTTTTATTATTGGAGCAATCCTTCTGATAGTAGGAATGATGTTCTTTACACTGGGGGCGGAGATGTCGATGACACCGATGGGAGAGAGGATCGGAACCCGGATCGCACAGTCAAAAAGGCTGCCGGTGATCATCGGGTTGTGTTTTGTACTTGGATTTATCATCACAATATCGGAACCGGATCTGCAGGTGCTGGCAGGGCAGGTACCGTCGGTGTCGAATATGACGCTGATCCTGGCAGTTGCCGTGGGAGTCGGAATCTTTCTGGTGGCTGCTGTACTGCGTATGTTATTTTCCAAACCGCTGTCCTATATGCTGTTGATCTTTTATCCAGTGGTGTTCATCCTGACTTTTTTTGTATCGAAGGATTTTCTGGCGATTGCATTTGATTCAGGTGGTGTGACAACTGGACCGATGACGGTACCGTTTATCATGGCACTGGGAATCGGATTCTCTGCGGTACGTAGTGATAAATACGCAGAGACGGACAGCTTCGGTCTGGTATCGTTGTGTTCGATCGGCCCGGTGCTGGCGGTACTGCTTCTTGGTATTATCTATCATCCACAAGGTGGCAGCTATTCCGAGACTGTAATACCGGATGCAGAGACATCTGTAGCATTATGGAAATTATTCGAGTCCGGAATCCCACATTATATGAAGGAAATCGGTGGCTCACTGCTTCCGATCATTCTGTTCTTCACATTCTTTCAGGTGGTATCCCTGAAATTAAAAAAGAAAACGCTGATCAAAATTTTGGTCGGTATCCTGTATACATATATCGGACTGGTATTATTCCTGACAGGGGTAAATGTAGGATTTATGCCGGTAGGTAATTATCTGGGACAGGTGATCGCAGGGCTTCCTTACCGCTGGGTGATCATCCCAATCGGTATGCTGATCGGTTACTTTATCGTAAAGGCAGAGCCGGCGGTATATGTGCTGATGGAGCAGGTAGAAGAGCTGACATCCGGGGCGATACCGGGAAAAGCAATGGGATATAGCCTGTCGCTTGGCGTTGCATTTTCCCTTGGATTGGCGATGATACGTGTGCTGACAGGTATCTCGATCCTGTGTTTTCTGGTACCGGGGTATGCACTGGCACTAATCTTGACGTTATTCGTGCCGAAGATATTTACGGCGATCGCATTTGACTCCGGCGGTGTTGCATCCGGACCGATGACGGCAACCTTCTTACTTCCGTTTGCACAGGGAGCCTGTGAAGCGGTTGGCGGAAATGTGGTAACGGATGCATTTGGAGTGGTAGCAATGGTAGCAATGACACCGCTTATCACGATACAGATCCTGGGTGTGGTGTATCAGTATCAGGAGCGTAAGAAGGATAAAGAAGAGATGCTCGCAGAGCCGGTCAAAGTACTGCCATTGGAGGCATATGGGGATGCGGATATCATAGAGTTGTAAGGGAGAATTCATGAGCAAGGTATATATGATGGTGACCATCACGAACAGAAACAAACGAAAAGATTTCCAGACATTTTTTAAAGAACACGGTCTTCCCGTATTCCTGGAAACGACCGGGAGAGGGACGGCACAGAGTGAAGTACTGGATTATTTCGGCCTGGAAGAATCGGAAAAGTTGTTATTTCTTGCAATCGTTACAGGAGAGACGTGGAAAAAGCTGCGCCGGGGACTGATCACGAAGATGCTGATCGATGTACCGGGGACAGGGGTATCGTTCATTGTGCCGCTTAGCAGCGTGGGCGGAAGAAAGACACTGCAGTTTCTTGTAAATGAACAGGAATTTGAAAAAGAGGAGGAGACTTCGATGAAAGATACAGATTATGAACTTCTGGTAGCAATCGCAAATCAGGGATATATCGACACGGTCATGGATGCGGCAAGGTCAGCAAAGGCCGGAGGCGGAACTGTGATCCATGCAAAAGGAACCGGGATGGAATTTGCAAAAAAGTATCTCGGGGTGTCACTGGTGGAAGAAAAAGAAGTCATTCTGATCGTAACAAAGAGCAGGGAGAAGAACCAGATCATGAAAGCAATCATGGAGCAGGCCGGTCTCGACAGCAAAGAACGTACGATAGTGTTCTCGCTGCCGGTGACCAGTGTTGCGGGGATACGGATGCTGGAGGAAGATATTCAGGATGATTTGTTATAGATTTAAGCATTAAATTTTGCTGAAAAAGAAACGACGAACGCCACAAACCTTCCGGCCCGTGGCGTTCGTTGTCGTTATAGTTATCTAAAGGAATGAGAGTAAAGTGTTGCACCGGATTCCCGGTGTGCTACTTTATGAGGGGGAGATAGTTGATTTTGTCTCTCTCAACTATCTGAATTTATTATAAAAAACAAATATGTCTAAAGTATGTTAAATTCCTTAAAGAAATCGGAAAAATCTTAAGAAGAACTTAAGAGGATATAAATAATCTGAAAACGCTACAGGACTGGATGAAACTATACTAATAGAATTAATATAGTTGATTATTTAATGACGCTGTGATATGATACGGACAGGGAAACCAAAAGCAGGCGGCTACCCTCCAACTTTGGAGGGATAAAAACACCCTCCAGACGAAAGAAAGGAGGGCGATGCGATGGTTACATATTCTGACATGATTCAGTTTTGTATATTCATTGTTGCCCTTGTTGGTCTTTGTTATGAGATTTTCAAGGGTAAACGAAAATAGCCGCCAACTATTCGCAGTAGTTGACGACTATAAAAATATAGTTTGATACAATATTACGGGTAGCCGCTTGCGGTTTCCCTCTTTGTATTTTCAATATAACATATCTGACACCAGGACGCAAGAGGATAATGAAAACTTGCAAGATGCGTTGCTGGTCGCACATGGTGTGAACAGTAACTTCATCTTAATGAAAAATTAAGTTTAATTAAGGATTATAAAGCTACTGTAACCAGGCCTGATATGATAGACTATGAGTTGTGTAAAATATAATTCGTGGAGGGGAAAATGAGTAGAATATACAACGCCCTGATTGAACTTGTTGCAGCCGCAGTTTTTATAATTCCGCTTTGGTGCATATATGAGAAGATTTTCTTTCAGAGCTGGAAACGAACGATGGTTTATCTGATATTTGGATTTTATCTGGCAGTAGTATTAGCATTAGTGGGATTCCCGAATATTACGATGCTGCAAATGGAGCTTACAGTGAATCTGATTCCGTTTATTTATATGTTGTCAGATTTTGTTAATGCGTGTTTGAACGTACTCTTGTTCGTTCCGTTTGGTTTCTTTTTACCAATGTTATGGAAAGAGTTCAGAAGTATAAAAAGTGTTGCCCTGGCCGGAATTGTTGCAACGTCTTTTATTGAGATTTCTCAACTTTTTACTGGCAGAGCAACTGATATAGATGATATCATTACAAATAGCATCGGTACTTTGATCGGCTACTTTATTGTACGTTTTGTAACAAAAAACTTTACAAAGCGAACTTTATCAGATTCAAAAATTAATGATTTTTATTTGATCTGTGGTTCAGTAGGTGTTATTATGTTTTTTTTACAGCCATTTGTCTCAACATGGTTATGGGGAATACTTTTATGATAAGCCCGGATATCAGTTTCAATAAGGAGTGAGCGAACATGACATTACAGCAATTAACCTATTTAGTTACGGTTGCGGATTGTGGGAATATTACGGAGGCTGCAGAAAAGCTTTTTATTTCACAGCCGTCGCTTAGTGCAGCAATTCATAATCTTGAAAAAGAGATGGGAGTGACTGCATTTACAAGGTCTAACAAAGGCGTTACTGTTACAAGAGAAGGCGAAGAGCTATTGTCCTTTGCAAGGATGCTCTTAGAGCAGGCTGACAATATGAAAGAACATTTTGGAAATGGAGAGAGAAGAACACCAAAGTTTTCTGTGTCTTGCCAGCATTATTCGTTTGCGGTAAATGCTTTTGTTGATCTGATCAAAGAATATGATGCAGACCAGTATAGTTTTATTATAAGAGAGACACAGACGGGCGAGATCATTGAAGATGTGGCGAGCGGAAAAAGTGAGATTGGGGTTCTTTATCTTTCGGAACACAATGAAGATGTGATTTTGAAGCTGATAAAGAATAATCAGTTGAAATTTGAGGAAATGTTTGTTGCAGAACCGCATGTATTTATCTGTAAAGATCATCCACTGGCAGAGAAAGAAATGATTTCCATGGAAGATTTACGACCATATCCATATCTTGTCTATGAGCAGGGAAACAATAATTCGTTTTATTTTTCAGAGGAATTTATAAGCATGCTTGATTTCCCGAAGAGTATACAGGTAAGAGACAGGGCGACCTTATTTAACCTGGTGATCGGATTAAACGGATTCACAGTAAGCAGTGGTGTGATCGACCAGAAATTAAATGGAAGCAGTATTATAGCGAAGCCATTAGATGTTGATAAAACGATGAGGATCGGTATTATTAAAAAGAAAAATATTATTTTCAGTCGTTATGCGTCTTATTATGTAGATGCGCTGAAAAAGCATTTGTAAAAAATAAAGAGCAGGGATTTCGTCATAATGAAATCCCTGCTTCTTCTTTTACTAGCAGAAGAATTCTTTTGCAGCTCGTACCAGATACTCAGTATCTTTCACACCTGCAGTTTCATAAGGGGAATGCATTGCCAACTGCGGAAGTCCGATGTCAACGGTATTGAGCGCAACCTGAGTGTTGGAAATATTTCCAAGGGTAGAGCCACCGGCCATATCAGAACGGTTTGTAAATGTCTGAACCGGAACATCTGCCCGCTTACATAGGTCACGGAACATGGCAGCAGATACGGCGTCCGTACAGTACTTCTGGTTTGCATTGAATTTCAACACGATTCCTTCGTTCAGGTAAGGGCGGTTTGTCGGATCTGCTTTCTCTGTATAGTTTGGATGAACCGCATGAGCATTATCCGCAGAGATCATAAAGCTGTCTGCAAGATGAACACGATAATCTTCTCCATCATATCCAAGTGCTTCGTGAACACGGATCAGTGTGTCAAAAAGGAATGTGGATGCGGCGCCCTGTTTCGTACCGCTTCCAACTTCTTCATTATCCAGAACACAGTGTACAGCCATACAGTCTTTTTTCTCACCGGAAAGAAAACCTTGAAGTGATGCGAAGGCACACTGCAGGTCATCAAGTCTGCCGCTGGAAATGAATTCTTCAGAAGCCCCCCAGATGGAACCTTCCTGTCGGTTATAAAGGAATAGATCATGACCGAGAATTTCATCTTTTTCTACCCCGGCAGCTTCAGCAATCTGTTCCATAAAAGTTCCCTTAGGAGAACCACAGCCATAAAGTGGGAGAAGATCTTTCTGTGCGTTGTAGTTGTAACCGCTATTGATCTCACGGTTCATGTGAATTGCGAGATTCGGGATCATAACAAGATCCCGGTCAATATTGACGAGTTTGCTCGTGAATTGTCCGTTTGTCTTATCTTTTATTATAACGCGTCCGGCAACAGAGAGCGGACGGTCAAACCAGGGTGCACAGAGCATGCCACCATATTTTTCTACATTTAATTTCACATAATGTTTTTCTACTTCGATCTCCGGATTCTCTTTGATCTTAAAGGTCGGAGAATCACTATGACTTGTCAGAATGTGCATCTTGTCAATACCATTTTCCGGAATTGTAAACGCAATCAGGGAAGAGTCATTTCGTGTAACGAAATAGTGCCCGCCACGCTCTATCTTCCAGCGTTCATTTTCTTTTAATTCAGTAAAACGAGCTTTGAGAAGTTCGTCTTTCATCTGTGCAACAGCATGAAATGCTGTGGGACTCTTTTGAAGAAATTTTAATAGTTCTTGAGAAACTGAATTGTTCATAGATATTTCCTTCTTTCAAATTGTTTTAAAAATCTTTTTTTGCTGATATATTTACTTTTTAGGATAGGGCAAATCAGAGAGAAATACAAGGCGGAAAAGCATAATAAAAACTTTTTATTTAAGAAGAATTTCACAACATACTGTTTTAAAATGTGCTATAATCTAATTTGGAATGTCAGAGATTCCATTGGAGGAGTACGAATGAAAAAAATATCTTTGAAAATAAAATTAACACTAAAATATACAGGGTGCATATTCGTGGCAACAGGCATTGCGTTGTTTCTTGCTACAGTGATAAGTGGAACAGATGCGCAGTCAGCAAAAGCGATGGCGAAGGTGGTACTTCCAATCGTTTTCATCGCATCTCTTGCAATTGGATACTTTCTGGTAATGGAGGTTCTGAAACGGACTGCAGATCTGGCAGAGTCAGCGGCGGAAATCTGTAGAACAAAAGATTTCTCCAGACAGTTGGAACTGGAAGAATCTGATGCGGAATTTGAGAGACTGCAGCTGACATTGAATGAATTACTTGAGGATGTGCGCGAAGAGGGACATTTTGCAGAAAATGTTGTACAGGAGATGTGGATGCCGGTCAGTGTGATTCTTACAAGAAGCGCATGGTGTCTTGGCGACTGGCGACTGTCCCAGCGTCAGCGTTGGCAGATTGAATTAGTGCAGAAGAAGGCACAGATTCTTTCAGATTTTATTCAGGAAGTCTCATTTTTTGCAAAGGCGGATCAGGGATGTCAGCCAGCTTATAAAAAACGCATGAATATCAGTGAACTGACAACAGGAATTATAGAAGGTCAGATCAGCAGACTTCAGGAAGCAGATGAACCGGTGCAGATAGAATATGAGATTGAACCGGAGATTTACGCAGAAGTGGATGAGAACTGTTATCGGAAGATGCTGTTAAATCTGCTGGAGAATTCCATTGATTATAGTCGAGAGATTGGACTGATCAAAGTTGTTGTTGAAAGCAAAGGCAGTGAGTTTACCTGTAAGATTGCAGATGCGGGAATTGGAATTTCGGAGACGGATCTGCCACACGTATGGGATCGGTTTTTCAGAGGAGATCCTTTAGGTGCCGGAGAAGGTCATTTTGGACTGGGACTTTCTGTTGTAAAATGGATTGCTGAAGTACACGATGGTTGGGTAGATGCAGAAAGTATTCTGGGATCCGGAAGCTGCTTTACAGTGGGGATGCCGTGTGAACCGAAGCCGGAACCTGAAGCGGAAGAAGTGACTGAGGAAGAGAAGACGGTTGATGCGCTGTTAGAAGGAATTGCTGGAACGGACATAACAGAAGAGGAGACGGATGCAGATCTGACTACAGAAGCAGAAGGAGCAGTTGAGACAGATGCAACTACAGAAGAAGCTGAGACAGAAGTAACATCTGAAATAAATGAAACGGCTGAGACAGAAGGAGTTACAGAAATAAGTGCGGCGACTGAAACAGAGTCAGTGACCGAAAACAGAGATAGCTCAGAAGAGTCCGAAACTTTGGGTGAGACAATCGCGATGCCTGTGATTACAGAGGACACAGAGGAACAGTCATCAGAGAATTTTGTGCCGGATGCAGAGAAAGATGAAACCGATGTAAAGAGTGAAAATTCGTTCAGGAAAATCAAAATTTGTTTATCAAAAATCAAAAGCTTTCTTGAGGAAGAAGACGAGGAAGAAGATGACGAAGAAGATTCAGACAAAGACGAAGAATCTTCAAATGAATGCGAAGCGATTCCATTTAAAAGCAAAGAGGATTCAGATGAAAAATAAAGAGGAGGACTTCTGATGTGAAAGACGTAGCAACAATGAAGGTGGAATTAAAGAAACTTATTGATACAGCTGCAGGAAGAGTTCCGGCAGATCTGGTGATCAAAAATTGTAAGATTGTAAACGTATTTTCAGGAAAGATCCAGGAAGGAGACATTGCATTTTCAGGTAATCAGATTGCAGGTATCGGTGAGTATGAAGGCGTGAAAGTGATTGATGCAGAAGGAAGATATGCAGCGCCAGGATTTATCGACAGCCACATCCACATTGAATCTTCTTATGTAAGTCCTGAAGAGATTGGACGCCTGTTAGTTCCACATGGAGGAACAACAATTATGGCAGACCCACATGAGATCGTAAATGTATGTGGAACCGCTGGTCTGGACTATATGATGAAAGCAGCTGAGAACACAGTGCTTGATGTGAAATATGAGCTTCCATCCTGTGTACCGGCTACACCATTCGAGCATTCAGGTGCGGTGATCGATGCAGAAGCAATGAAAGAGCCGATCACAAGAGAAGGAATTGCCGGACTTGGTGAATTCATGAATTTCCCGGGTGTGATCAATGCGGCAGACAGTGATCTGGATAAGATCATTGTAGCAAAACAGGAAGGCAAATTTATTGATGGACATGGACCAGGAATCACAGGGAAAGAATTGAATGCATATGCGGCAGCAAGAATCGCAGCTGATCATGAATGTTCTACCGTAGAAGAGATGAGTGATCGATTGGAGAGAGGAATGTACATTTTGCTTCGTCAGGGATCAGCATGCCATAACCTTCGAACACTGCTTAAAGGTGTGACAGCAGAGAACAGCAGAAGATGCCTGCTCTGTTCTGATGACCGTCAGCCGAAGACAATCCTTCACGAAGGACATCTTGATAATCATCTGCGTATCTGTGTAGAGGAAGGTCTTGATCCTGTGACAGCAATTCGTATGGCAACACTTAACGCAGCAGAATGCTTTGACCTGAAAGACAGAGGAGCAATTGCACCGGGATACCGTGGGGATGTTGTTCTTCTGGATGATCTGAAAGATTTCCATGTAAACCGTGTATTTGTAGAAGGTGCTCTGGTGGCAGAAGAAGGAAAATATCTGCCGGAGATCAAAAAATGTGATATTTCTTCCGTTAAGGGAAGTGTGATCGTAAAAGATTTCTCCAAAGAGAAATTTAAAATGAACCTGAAATCAAACAAAGTAAATGTAATCAAGATTCTTCCGGGTGGAGTTGTAACAGCGAAAGATACAGCAGAGATTGAGTTGGATGCAAATGGAGAGTTCGTAAGAAATCCAGAAGTTGATCTTGTAAAAGTAGCTGTTGTTGAGCGTCATCAGGGAACAGGGAATGTAGCTTGTGGATTCCTGAAAGGATACGGAATTAAAGAAGGTGCTGTAGCACTTTCAGTGGCTCACGATTCTCATAACATCATTGTTGTTGGAGTTAATGATGAAGAGATGGAATTTGCCGTGAACAGTCTGATCGAGCAGGAAGGTGGTGTTGTTCTTGTGAAGGAAGGAAAAGTGATCGAGAGCATGCCAATGCCGATCGCCGGACTGATGAGTGATCAGAGCGGAGAATGGGTAGATCAGAAATTAACAGACATTCATGAAAAAGCATACGAAGAACTTGGAATCTGTGGAGATGTGGAGCCGGTAATGACACTGTGCTTTATGTCACTTGCAGTAATTCCGGAGATTAAGCTGACAGACATGGGATTGTTTGATGTGACAACATTTTCATTCATTCCTGTAGAAGTTGAATAATGAAGTTAAAAATCAAAGAAAACACCATTGACGTACTGCACGTATTTTGCTATACTTTAATAGTTAAATAAATACGGCGCAGTAGCCAAGCGGTAA
>OLPB01000281.1_pt1 | contig 33144 bp, 41 predicted proteins | sample 1672001 | NCBI WGS metagenome assembly OLPB01 (sample SAMEA3136635, study PRJEB25190) | human gut metagenome | biome: human gut; feature: human-associated habitat; material: faeces | place: Austria | collected 2013 | reverse complement strand
AAATATTGTTGTGCGGTTATATGTGGGACACCGACACGGAGGTATCAATAATAGACCTTACAACCCCCAACGGGCGTACAGAGTTTAACGAGTTGTTCACCTCTGTAGCTAATGACCCGGAAGTAGTTATAGTAGCCCACAATGCTACGTTTGAGCGCGTTTGTTTGAAGGAATACGGATTTGATATAAGTCCTATGAGATTTTTCTGTACGGCTAACATGGCGCTCTATTGCGGTATGCCGCCATCGCTTGACGCGGTTTCGCAGATTCTCGATTTGCAGGATAAGAAATTAGGCACGGGTAAAAACCTTATCCGCCGTTTCTCCGTACCGTGCAAACCCACAAAAGTAAACGGTGGGCGTACCCGTAACCTTCCCGAGCATGACCCGGAAGCCTGGGAAGAGTTCAAAGAATATCTTCGCTATGACGTGCTTTCTGAAAAGGAAATATTCGGTAAGTTATCACGGTTTGAGTTTCCCGAACTGGAGCAACGTATATACGCAGCAGACCAACGTATAAACGACTACGGAATACGTGCCGATTTACAATTAGCAACGGCCGCCCGGGACATGGACGAGGAATATAAACAGAAGTTAGCCGAGATAGCCGAGAGCGAATACGGCATCGGCTCGCTAAAGTCCATGCCGCAGCTAAAGGAGTTCATCAAGGAACGTACCGGTGTGGTTGTTTCGTCGTTGACCAAAGGAGTGATAGAGGATGTCATAAAAGAGATTGTGAGCCTACAGAACGTCCCGGAAGCGGATAAGCAAGCAGTATTAGACGTTATCGAGCTACGCAGGGAAATCGGTAAAACGTCGAACGCGAAGTACACCGCCATCCTTGCAAGTGCAGGACGCGGAGACCGTATTAGAGGGCTGTTTAGATACTATGGCGCGAACCGTACCGGACGGTGGGCCGGGCGCTTGGTTCAGTTGCAGAACCTACCGCAAAACCATATCGAGGAGCTGGACGAAGCGCGAGACCTGGCGAAGCTGCACGACTTGTCGCTGATGGAATTAATGTACACTAAACCTACGCACATTCTATCGCAGCTCATACGTACCGTGTTTATAGCCCCAGAAGGTTACACGTTCTCCGTGGCTGACTTCTCGGCAATTGAGGCCCGTGTAATCGCGTGGGTAGCCAATGAACAATGGCGGTTAGAATTGTTCAAAGACCCTAAAGCCGATATATATTGTGCTTCCGCTTCTAAGATGTTCGGTGTGCCCGTCCATAAGGGGGACGAGCTAAGACAGCGCGGAAAGGTTGCCGAACTTGCATTAGGTTACGGCGGTGGGGTTAACGCCCTTACTACAATGGACACCAAGAAAGCGTTAACGGAAGAAGAAAAGCCTCAAATACTGTTAAAATGGAGAGAAGCTAACAAAAAAGTAGTATCCTTGTGGAAATCTTTAGAAAATGCCGCAAAAACGTGTATAGGCACACGCAGACCGCAAACGTATGTTATTGATGAACATTCCTCAATAATATTCAGATACGAAGGCGGTGCAATGACTATAGAATTACCGTCGGGGCGAAAACTTTTTTACCCTTCCGCACGTTTAAGTAGTAGAACAATATCGGGCCCGAATGGAGAGTTTGACGTGCAGGATATGTCCTACATGGGCCAAGAACAAACCACGGGCAAGTGGGCGAAGTTACATACCTACGGAGGTAAGCTAACGGAGAACATTGTGCAGGCAATAAGCCGCGATTTACTGGCGAATGCGATTTTCAAGGTATTCGATATGGGTTATAACATTGTGTTGCATGTGCACGACGAAATAGCCGCGGAGATACCTAAAGACGGGAACGAAGAATTAACGCTTAACGCGATGATAGATGCGATGTGTGAAGCGCCAAGTTGGGCGGCTAACATCCCATTGCGGGCGGCTGGTTACATAACAGAATATTATAAAAAAGATTAGAAAATGGAATTAAAGAAAATGGAATTAAAGAAGATGACCTTTAAGGTTGCGACCGCTACTAACGCGAAGTCGGTAAGTTGGAAGAACCGTACCTACACATGGGACGACCTTGTTAAGAGGTTCACCAGTGCAAAGGTAACGGAGGAAACCTACCGGGAGTTCATGGCAGCGAGCAAAGCCGAACAAGGTGCAATTAAAGACGTAGGCGCTTTCATGGGAGGCGAGTTATTCGGTAGCCGAAGAAACAAGAACAACGTAGGCGAGCGCTCACTATTGGCGCTTGATATTGACTACGGAGAAGCCGATTTCCCAGAACGCTTCTTTGCGGCTATCAATTGCGCGTGCATCATTCACGGGACGCATAAACACAACCCGAAAGCAGGGGTGTTGCGTTATCGCGTTATCATTCCATTGTCCGAACCCGTGGACGGTGAACAATACGAAGCCATCGCACGAAAGGTTGCGGAGATTACCGGGATAGACTTGTACGACCGCACGACGTTTCAGCCGGAGCGCTGCATGTTCTTCCCGTCGGTGTCCCGCGATGTCGATTATTATTGCACCGACTATTCACAGTTATGTGAAACCCCTTTAGACGTCAACGAATACCTTAACATGTATGAAGATTGGCACGACACGACGGAATGGGCATACCACAAAGACGAGAAGGGCGAAGTACGTACCTTCGTTAAGGAGCAGCAAGACCCGACATTAAAGGAGGGCACAGTAGGTGACTTTTGCCGGGCGTACACCATTTCAGAAGCTATCGCGGAATACTTGCCGGACGTTTACGAGCCGACAGACCGGCCCGACAGATGGACGTATAGCGGCGGTTCTACTTCGGGCGGTATGCTTACCTTTGACGATATGTTTGCTTATTCGTTCCATAACAATGACCCGATACAAGGAAACCACGTGTTTAACGCCTATGACCTGGTACGTGTGCACAAGTTCGGTAAGATGGATAAGGGACAAGACCGCACGAAGTCAACCGACGCGATGAACGAACTTGTAAACAAGGACGCAAAAGTAGCGGAAATGCGCGCATCTCGTTTGCTGGCAAAGGCTACCGAGGTTATGAATGACTTCGAGGAAACGATAGAACCCGAAGTCGTTCACGATAACGTGCCCGAGGTATCATTTGAGAAGGTGATGGCAGAACTCGAAGTAGGTAAGAAGGGTAACTATTTGTCGAGCGCAAAGAACCTGGGTTTAATACTTAAGTATGACCCGAATTTAAAAGGCCTGATAGCCCGTGACCTATTTAAAGAACGCAGGGTAGTTACCCGTACCCCGATATGGAGACCGAAAGACAGTAGTACGGACTTTCAAGACGTGGACTTTGCAGGGGTTAGAAAGCATATTGAAGACGTTTACGGCATAAGCAGTTCGTTTAAGGTAGATGATGCTATCTCACTTGTTGCCGAGATTAATTCTTTCCACCCGGTGCAGGACTATCTGACAAAATTAGAATGGGACGGCACGCAGCGCGTAGATACCGCGTTGATTGATATACTCGGTGCGGAGGATAACATATACACTCGCGAAGCGTTCCGTATCATGATGGTAGGAGCTGTTAAGCGTATTTTCCAAAAAGGGTGTAAATTCGATAGTATGCTGGTGCTTCAGTCAGACCAAGGGGCAGGAAAAAGTACATTCCTTAGGATGCTGGGTAAACAGTGGTTCTCCGATAGCTTGTCAACGATGGATGGCAAATCGGCTTTTGAACAATTGCAAGGTAACTGGATACTGGAAATTGCCGAGTTGTCAGCAATGAGACGTTCAGAGGTGGAGATGGTTAAGAATTTCATCACCAAGACCGAGGACAGTTTTAGACCAGCGTACGGGCGTGTAACAAAGAACTTTCCGCGTCAATGCGTTTTCTTTGGGACGACCAACAAGGACGAGTTTTTGAAGGACGCAACCGGAGGGCGTAGATTTTTACCCGTACGTGTACGTGCCAACGAAAACACCCATCTTATCTTTGAGGCCGATTTCCCGGCATACGTAGACCAGCTATGGGCGGAGGCCGTTAATATGTATTTCCGCGGTGTGTCTACGTTGTTGTCAGCAGAGGCCGAGGTAATAGCCGAACAAGGCAGGGAGGAGCACTTCGAGACAGACCCACGTACCGAAGCCGTAGCAAAGTATTGCGACATGTACGTACCGACCACCTGGGAGAAAATGTTTCCTTTGGAACGTCGCATGTACTACGAGAATTACGACGAGGATGAGATAACAAAGGAGGAATGCGTGCAGATGGACTTCGTTAGCGCTACGGGCGTGCTGGTTGAGGCTTTAGGTTTCGAGGTAGGGAAAATTAAAGCAAAGGACGCTTCCGAGATTAATGATATACTGAACAAGTTACCCGGCTGGGAGCGTAGCAGGCAGCGCGTAAAGTCATACGGACAACAAAGAGGTTTCAAAAGAATTGTTAACGCAGACGTCGATACCAAGTCTGAAAGTTAACGACTTGTTAACAGATTGACTAAAATAGGGTTTATTCTTAAACAGTGTTAATGAAATATACAACGTATTGGAATAAACCCTATATTTGTAATGTCAAAAGGAAATAATAACAATTTAAAAGTTAAGACTATGGAACAGAAAGAATTAGTAGGAAAGAGAGTATTAGTTAGATTGGGTGCTTTGCCAAGAGAAGCGCAAGAACAACGCGTAACCGAACCAGTATTCGAGAGGTTTTCAATTGTGGAAGTCGTGGGGTATGTCTTGAGTAACACATACCGGGTTATTATAGACGCCAAGTGCTTAGGGTGGAAGGCCACTGCTTTAGAAACCACGGACATACTATTTAAGGCCGCAGAAACGTACTGGCTTGTGAATTTAGATGATATTGTAGAAATTTTAAGATAATAAGATTATGAAAAAAGTATTAGTAGTATTAGCAGTGTTAGCAATCACAGTAGTAAACGTATCCGCCCAGGTTACAAGTCAAGGTAAGCCCATTGTATTGAAGTCCTTCCGCATGGGAGTATGCAAGCTAATCGATACGAACGGTAGTATAACAATCGAGGCGCAAACGAAGGAAAGCGCTAACTATAATCTAATCATCCATCTTGGTACACCGGAAGAAGCCGAGGCTACATTAGCATCGCTTGCCGAGTATAAGCCGGCAAAGGGCGAAACGGTGAACCTTAACAACCCGGGCGGTAATACCGCGCACTTCCAAAAACTTAACGGTACGTGGGTCATCGAAGAGAGAATAGGAAAGTATTTCAGCATAGCCGTTTCCCGTGGTGAATTACGAAAGATGGCAGAAGCGTTGGCAGAATAATAGGTATAACAATTTAAAAAAATAATCATGGAATTTAAGTTTATAGATTTATTTGCAGGCGTAGGCGGTTTTCATATCGCGATGAAAAGCGTTGGTGGAAGATGCGTTTTTGCCAGCGAGATAGACAAGTACGCGAGATTAACGTATGAAGCTAATTATAAAGACGAAGAGCCCTCTCTATTTTTGAAAGGCCGTAACGGAGAATATCTATACTTCAACGACGACATAACAAAGGTTGATGCAGAAGACGTTCCAGCGTTCGACGTGTGCTGCGGTGGGTTTCCATGCCAACCGTTCTCGAACGTGGGGCTTAAAAAGGGATTCGAGGACACGAGAGGCACATTGTTTTTTAGCATGGCGAATTTAATAAAAGAAAAAGTAGAAGCAGGCACGCCCCCCAAAGTTTTATTTCTCGAGAATGTTAAGGGTTTGAGGGGGCACGACGGAGGAAACACGTTAAAAGTTATTTTATCAACAATTGAAGAACTCGGCTACGCCTACGCCTATGATATTGTTAATGCACGATATTTCGGTATCCCGCAAAACAGAGAACGGTTGTTCATAGTGGCTTGGCACAAGGACAGCATAAAGGCTGACGGTTTCTCCTTCCCTTATGGGATAGATGTAAACGGGAATACTATATACGACAAGGAGGAGGCGAAGACCGAGGCAGCGCCTACGAGATTAGCCGATGTATTGCACGACGAGTCCGGCATGCTACCGATAAGCGACAAGTTATGGGAAGGGTTTCAGAAACGTAAAGAAAGAAATGTAAAAAACGGTAAGGGGTTCGGTCATCGGAAATACAGCCGGGAGGCAAAATTTGTAGGCACCCTAACAGCCAGTTACCATAAGAATGGAAATGGTTGTCTCATAGACCAGTCAGAAAAAGGACTGAACCCCCGCATGTTATCGCCCGAAGAGGCTGGCAGATTGCAGGGATACAATATAATTTCGGACGGGTGGGTGCCCGGTAAGGCTAATGCGGACTCCCCTTTTAAGATAACTGTATCTAAAACCCAGGCATACAGGCAGTTCGGAAATAGTGTAGCCGTCCCGGTAGTTAAGCGGATAGCAGAGGAGATAGTAAAACAGTTATTAAACAAAAAATAATTAGGTAATCGGAGAACCTTTTTAAATCTCCGTTGTTTATTAAATATATACAATTTTAAAAAGAAAAGACTATGAAAAGTGGAAATTTTATCAGACTGGAATTCGTAGTTAAAGGTGAATTACAAGTGGAGTTTATCAACGTTGAACACGTATCGCGTATCATGTACGCAGGTGACAAACCGTTTATTGGTATGCTGGGACAGACCTACACGCGCCAAATCACAGAAACGAGCTTGCATAAACTATCAGAATGTATTAACACAGAAAACAATAAATTAGAATGGTTACTATCTTAAAAGTTATCGCAGTAAACGCAGGGGAGCGTACCTCTTATTATCCAACCTCTGGCGATGGGGTGTTTCCAACCGTGGAGATGGCACGGGAGTTTTATAAAAATGAATTCAAAACAGATAAAATAATATTGTGTTATGCCAGCAAGTGAAAACGTACAGAGTTACAATGTAGGAAAGTCCGATTATTCAAAACATGCTATACAGCCATGGGACATTTGGAAAGAGTATAACCTTAACCCCTGGGACGCGGATATAGTGAAACGCGTGCTACGCAGCAAGGAAGGCGAGTCGCGGACGCTTGACTACGAAAAGATTATCCACATATGCAAATATCGCATTTCGGAGCTTTCTAAGGAAACCAAGGTAGTTGCACCGGACGAGGCAGAAAAGCCCGTAGAGGACGAGGAAACCAAGGTAGTTGCACCGGCCGAGGCAGAAAAGCCCGTAGAGGACGAGGAAAGCGATGATACAACGGTATTTTGCTTGGACGAGGCAATGAGGCCACCAATGCTCTATATAGAGGGCGCGAAGTGGAACGGTAAGTATGCCGGTTACTCGGTGTTTATGGCTGGTGATGTACCCTATATGTATTTGGGCGTCGACGCAGTGGGCGGACACTTGTACGTAGACCTTTCGGGGCGTGGGCATTGGTATTACACCGAAGATAAGCATCTACCGAATAGAACGTTCAAGCTAAAGGATAGCCTATATTCCGGCAATCACAGGAGTTCCCTAAAGATAGGGCGCGAAGGCAAGAACTATAAGAAGCACGATTATATCATAACGGGCAATGGGCATTTGCTCCGCTACTTTGGTATGAAGGGGGAAATGTTTTCCTACCGCGATATGTCGGCAAAACGTGCAGACGGGACGTACCCCGAGTCCATAAGCGTTTCTAAGTTAGAAAATAAAGCAATTCAATTTACGTTATAATAATGAGGGATATAATAAGTGAAAAAGATTTAGAGCGTACATTCTCCGAGAAGCTTAACCGAACAAAAAAAGTGTGGGTAATAAAACTATTATCCACCTTTGTAAAAGGTTTGCCCGATAGGATGGTAATTTGCCAGGGTGGGTACGTAGGCTTTGCCGAGATAAAGACCACCGGGAAGAAGCCTACAAAGATACAGACCTGCATACATGAGAAGTTAAGGGCGCTCGGCTTCAAGGTATTCGTCATAGACGATTTGGAAAGCAGGGACGCTGCAATAACTTTCTTCTTGAATAAAGTTAAGGAAATAACCAACGTATCGCAAAAACCATTATCGTTGTAGTATCAATTTAAAAACGGAAACTCATGAAAAAAGGAATTAGAAATGAGATTGAATACCGTTTAGGGTTGTACTTCAGCTTAAAGAGCGGGGCGATGTATGTACGCGATAAGAAGTACGGAGATGAGGAACAAGTAATGAAACAACTTGAAGACGATATAACCAAAGACGTTATTTTCCTTTCCCGTAAACAACTCGGAGAAATTCCCGAGGAAAGAGATTTCAAAAGTATATGCGTATGGTATCGAACTAAATTAATGAAGTAATAAAGTTATGGTAAACTATATAGATTTAAAGTTAAAGTGTATCGCAGGACACACCGAAATAGTAATCAACGGGCAGCGCATCAAGTGCGCTGCCGATTACGATAGGGTATTAGGGCATATAACACCAGCGGCTCTCCATGAGTTTAGCACCCAGTTATCAATGATAAAAGCAATGCTATGTTAGAAAGAAAGCAATTACATGAATACCAAGTGAAGGGAGTGCAACATATTATTGACAACGAGTTTTGCGCGTTGTTCCTTGATATGGGTTTGGGTAAGACAGTAACAACCCTAACCGCCATCAAAGACCTTTTGGACAATTGCATTATATCTAATTGCCTGGTAATAGCCCCGAAGAAAGTAACACAGGTTACATGGAGCGATGAGATTAGGTCGTGGGCACACCTTAAGGACTTGACGATTTCCGTTATCGACGGCACAGTTAAGCAGCGCCGGGAAGCCTACGAGAAGAAAGCGGACATCTACGCGATTAGCCGCGATAACATTGCTTGGCTCGTAATGGAGTACGGAGGTATTAAACTTCCCTACGATATGGTTGTTATCGACGAGCTTAGTAGTTTCAAAAATTACGCATCAAAGCGTTTTAAAGCTCTCAGAAAGGTTCGTAAGTTCATACCGCGCGTTGTAGGTTTGACCGGTACGCCATCGCCAAACGGACTGATAGACCTATTCGCTCAAATGTATTTGATAGACCAAGGGCAAAGGCTCGGAAAATCAATCACAGCGTACAGGGATAGGTTTTTCAGACCCGACAAGCGGAACGGTGATATAGTGTACAGTTATGTGCTGAAAAGCCCACAGGAGGAAACGGAGAAGCAGATAAGTGACCTTATCAGCGACATAACCATATCAATGACCGCCGAGGATTATTTGAAGATGCCCGACCGCATTAACATATACGACCGCGTGGAGTTGTCCCCTAAAGTGCTGGCACAGTATAAGGAGTTCGAGAAGGAGCAAGTATTGGAGCTTATCAACTCGGCCGAACCGATAAGCGCGGCAAGTGCGGCGGCTTTATCCAATAAGCTACAGCAATTCGCGAATGGCGCGATATACGATTCTGACCGAAAGGTTATCGAGGTGCACGACGAGAAGTTGGAAAAACTCGAGGAGCTTGTAGAGGCTGCAAACGGTTCGCCCGTATTGGTTGCCTACTCTTACAAGCATGACCTTGACCGCATAGTGAAGAAGCTAAAGGCATATAAGCCCGTCAAGCTGGAGAAGCCCGAGCAGATAGCCGAGTGGAACGCCGGAAAGATTAAAGTGCTTGTAACGCACCCGGCGAGCGCAGGGCACGGGCTTAACCTACAAAAAGGTGGGCATACGCTTATATGGTTCGGTAACACATGGAGCCTGGAGTTATACATGCAGTTCAACGCCCGGTTGTACCGTCAGGGGCAAATGCACCCGGTAACCGTTCATCACATCTTAACCACCGGAACGGTAGACGAGAAGATAATAAAAGCCCTGGAAGGCAAGAAACAGACGCAGGACGGGCTTATGCAGAGTATTAAAGAACTTATGGAATTTTACAGTAAGAAATGAAAAAGCTAATAGTAGTTATCGCAGTCCTAATACTACTATTGGTAGGCTGCGCCGTAGTACAGAACGCCGCGGACAGCATACAACGTAATTTCAAGCTACAGCAATTAGAGTACGGGCTATCGCTGAGGGATAGTTTAATGCTTAAATGATGTTAACGAAAGAACCAACGTAACAGGAAAAGTGTTATATTTGTATCAATGATTTAAAAAACAAAAGATTGTGGAAAAGTATTCAAAAGCAGTTAGTGAGATGTACTCGCAGTTTAAACAGAAAGAAGCCCACCCGATGGAAAAGTATGTAGGACGATTGGCTAGCCTCTTCGGCGAGAAAGTAGAAGTAGTGGGGTATAGGGACAATGAATATGCATACCCACTTATAGTAGACGCTTCCAAAATTGAAGGATGGTATGAGGAATTTTTAGACCCGCAAGATGTTGTAGTCAAAAAGTGCGAAAGATATTGGTATGCCAGTATTAATGATTTAATAGATTAGAAGAATATGATTAGAAACAAAGATTTTGCATTGCTGTACGCAGGGCGTGCGGTATTCAACAAGAACGGTGAGTATGCCGGTGTGGTAGTCGGTTGGAACGATATGCACGGCGTGATATTAGGTGTCGACCACGTGAACGGCTGGCGGTCCTGGGGCGCTAACGATATAGACGTGTCCGAGGATGAATTCCTTTCTTATGAATACTGCAACGCCGGGATGCTGGAGGAGCCGACCGGGATGCCGGTAGAGGAAGCCCCGAAGCACAAGACGATAGGCGAGCTTATCAAGGAGCACGAAGGCGTGACGGGTATTCAATTCTCGGCGGACGAGCACGGTAATGTACAAGCCGCTTATATCCGCGGTAAGCACGGAGGTATGAAGCTTGTTAGCATGGGAGAAGGTTTAGAAAATGTATCGTCAAAAATATGGGAGGAAAAAGTATGGGGGGACAAGGTATGGAGGCATTAATGTGTTTAGTCGGAATAGCAATCGGTGCGGGTTTGGTAACTGGTTTGTGGTTTGTGGCTAAATTTGCAGCCCGTAATATAGATGGGGAGTACGACGAGTAATGGAGTGTTTAACGAAAACAAGAATAAGAAAATGACTAAAGAACCAAAGCTTCCCCATAAGCTTAAAAACATAGCGTATGAGGAAAATTAGTTTTATGGATATGGCGGTATGCCTCAACGTACACACGTTCATTATATGGGAGTTCATAAGGCGGTACGGCTTCGAGAAGGGAGTTAAAAAGGATAGATGGGGGCGCGGTAGCGTATCAGTCCGTGAGTGCCGAAAGTGGATAGATAAGTTGGCGGCCTATATAGGGGAGCAGGATTTCACGTATAAGCAGGAAGTGAATAAGCGGCAATACTTGTTCCGTGATGAGGCAAGACGCGATGGGGAGAAGCGGAACGAGCAAGACGTGATGAGGCGATACACCATCGACAGGCAAGGAAGGATAAGCCGGGCAACTCTTTTCCCCGACGGGACAACGATGATTTGGTATTGGAACACTGACGGTGGCGGTTGGCAATTTGATAGGTGGGAAAGCAATAAAGTTACTAAATGATAGTACCCCTTACGAATAGCATATGCCTTTAAAAAATGATAGCAAAAGGGCGGTTTCGGCTTACAAATAGTCAGAAATCGCCCTTTGTAATTATCTTTTATGAAAGCTCAATTCTTAAAAAGTGTTTAGATTGTTAATTGAAAATTCCTTACCAAAATGTGCACCGTGCTAACGTGCTGATAATCAAATGTGGCAAGTAAAAAATATAGGCGTGTCACAGTCCTTGTCTCGCTTAACTTGCTGACCTACAATACCGTTAACATTTACTGTGCCAGGAAAAATATAGGGTGGCACAGCAAGTGGCACAGATAACTCACTGACCTATATATAGTTATCTATACTGTGCCACTAAATAGTATAAAATAGGTATAACACTTTATTTGGAAAAATATATGGTAATTGCAATGTAGAGATAGCAACAATATATACTATTTATAAACCAAGTGTTAGAAAAGTGCTTTTTGCCTGGCACAGTGGCACAGTCGCTCTAACGGTCTGATACGTAGCGCGTTACCTGTGCCACCCGAGGTGTGCCACCAGAAACGTGCCTGGCACAGTAGGCAAAAACGCTTGTAACTCGTTGTGGCACAGTGCGTTATCTGTGCCGCCCCCTACTTTGTAAAATGTTTTTGATTTTCACGACTGATTGCAGGTTGGTTTGCGGTGAGAAGTTATGTACTTTTGCCCCCACACCCTTAAGGGAGTAATAGACCGCGCGCATATGGACATTATCCGATATCCCATGCACGCACAAAACCAATTAACGACTATGGCAGGAAGAACAAAGAAAGAAGCCGCCCCCGATACGAAAAAGGAAATCAAGAAAGGGCAGGCAACCGGGACACCCCCGAAACCAAAGGACGAGCTAAAGGCATGCACACAACTTTATGAAGTAGTGCAGACACGAGGCGTTAAAGGCGCTACGCTTAGCAGCATCGACGAGTGTATTAATTACGTAGCGGAGTACATGAACTTTTGCGAGAAGAACCCCTATATCCAATACGAGATATTGAAAGGCGGTGCGGCAGCAGGGCAGAAGGTACCCATAGAGAAGAAACGCGCGCCCTCTGTTGGCGGCTTCTGCCTTTTCATAGGCTGGTCTATCAAGGACTTCAATAAGAACATAGCGAAGCTGGAAAAGGCTTCCGAGACGAACCCCGATGCCGAGAACCTTCTATTAGGTTATATGCTTATAAAGGAGCTCATCACTACCGAGATGGACGAGGCGGCCCTTGCGGGGATGGTGGATGCCAACTACATGGCGAAGCTACGAGGACTGCGAGACCTTAAGGACGTAACAAGCAATGGCAAGGAGGCAGGCACAAAAGCAATGCAGGTTAATGTGCTTTCCGAGGATGCCGTTAAGAACCTACAAAAGTTAGGGGGTATCTGATGAATGTAACATACACATTTGAAAAGCTATTGGCGGCTTTCGTTGACCCCCGAATACGTGGTGTTGCATCAAAGGGCGGCACACGTTCCGGCAAGACATGGGCGGTGTTGCAGATGTTGCACCTCCTTTGCTCCAGCTCCGAAAAGCCCCTTATCGTTTCGTGCGTTGCCGCTACGCTTCCTATGGTGAAACGAGGCATGCAGCGAGACTTCAGACAGATGCTGGCAGCCGAGGGCGTATGGGATGAGAATTCGTTCAACAAGACCGAGGGGTGTTACACATACCCCAACGGGTGCGTGATAGAGTTCTTTGGCGTCGATAACGCTTCAAAGGTGCACGGCCCCGCACGTGATATTCTGTTCGTCAACGAGGCGCAGGGCATACCCAGGGAAATCTTTAGGCAGCTTGATATCCGTACACGTAAAAAGGTTATTATCGACTTCAACCCGGTACGTAAGTTTTGGGGTGAAACCGAGTTCGTAGGTGACAGATACGTAACCATCCACTCAACGTACAAGGATAACCCGTACCTAACCAAGGAGCAGGTAGGTGCTATCGAGAAGAACAAGAACGATGCCAACTGGTGGCGCGTCTACGGAGAGGGCTTGACGGGCGGCGTAGAGGGAAACGTTTATCCCGAGTACGAAGTAATAGACGATATGCCGGAAACCTTCACGGGTAGATGCCTGGGGCTTGACTTCGGTTTCGTGAACGACCCTACAGCCATCGTTGATATACGCTTTGAAGGCTGGGACTTGTACGTAGACCTTCTCTGCTACGAGACGGGTCTACTTAACAGCGCCATCGCGGACTACTTGAACGCCAATGCACTTAACCGCGTAGTTACCGTGTGCGACAGTGCAGAGCAAAAGAGTATTGTGGAGCTACAGCAAAGACGTATCAAAGCGATACCGTGTGTCAAGGGCCGCGGTTCAATCTCGGCAGGTATCGCCCAGGTGAAGCAGTTCAAACTGCACGTAACGAAACGCAGCGTTAAGATGCTGGACGAGCTGGATAACTACAAGTGGATAAAGGACGAGGCAACCGATACGTACACTAATGAACCTATAGATGCCTGGAACCACTCACTCGACGCTTTGCGTTATGGCGTAGATTACCTAATACGTAAATACCGCCCTAAATAGCATTTGCTTGCCCTCTACGGGCTTTTCCCCCCTAATAGTGGGTAACTACTAACCGCGACAAAGAAAGTCGCTTAAAACGCTTTAAAATGAAGAATTTACTTTTTAGACTATCTTTCAAAATTGCTAATATCCGTAATCGCGCGGCAATGCTCCGTATCGCGAACATGCCCGCCGATGGCACGGTACGTATGACACGGGACGAGGAACGCTTGCTCAAAGACATGATTAAATATTTGAAACCGTCCCAGGTTGCAACCCGTAACGGCAAAGCAGTGTACCGCCTTAAGGACATTGATGAAATCGGTTTATGGGCTATCCTTGAAACACGAAGAGCCGAGGACGCGTTAGGACGTATCAAGGCATGGACTGATGATAACTACGAACCCGTTACCGTCGTCGATGCCGTGAAGCTTGACAAATTCATAGTTAAACAGTTGGAAATAGCCGATGGCCTGGAACAGGTGATTTTCCAAAACATGCACGGCCAAGGCGGTGAAAGCGCATTGACCGGCGATGAGAATATCAAGCAGGCAAAGAACCTTCTCGGACTTGTGCAGGTAACGGCCGAGCTTTTCCACTGTAGCTTTGACGAAGCTAAACAAATCAACTACTCGGATGCTATGCTGGCAATCGCCAAGCGTAACGACGAGATAGAGAAAGAGAAACGTGAATTAAAGAAACAACAATCTAAAAACCGTTAACATATGACCTTTGAGACAATTTACAATACAGCGAATGCACGTGCGGCAGCTTTAGGGCTTCCGCTGGTGTTCGGAGATACAGCCGTACAGAACGTGGCGGCTAACAGTCTGTCTGCAGACTTCTTCACTCTGGATATAACCACGGGCTTTTATAACGACGTGAACGTACCGAGAAGCAACGGCTACACAATCGTAATTCGTTGTATGGGTACGTCTGAGTATATGCGCGATGATGCTGTAGAGATTGCGACGCTGATACGCACCGACCAGCTTTTGCAAGAGATGTTAGCAGCCTTTGTGTGCGGCTACGAAATCGGTTCTATACGCTTGTCGAAAGTGCAGAACCAGTACGATAGCATTAAATCGGGATGGGAGGCCGTTTTGGATGTGTACAAATTCGGGTAACAGACTTCGTGCGGTTTGTTTTGTAGTTATATACTACGTACTTTTGTGCGTCGTTAACTAATGAACGACACATGAAACTATGAAGATTATAAGAAACAAGTTTATCCCTTTCAAGGGATTCAAAGCGATTAACCTCTTTGGTGTGTTGTTCGTTCGCGGCAATGCCTATATAGGTGAAAAGACAATAAGACACGAAAGCATTCACACCAAACAGATGCGTGAAATGCTTTATGTGCCTTTTTACGTTTGGTACGGCATTGAGTGGGTAATTCGTTACTTTGTGTGGAGTTTTGAAAAGAAACCATGTGACCCGAACGATAAGCCATATGATAGAATGGGCTTCGAAAAAGAGGCGTACGCCAATGACCACGATACCGAATACCTAAAGAACCGTAAACCGTACGCATGGTTTAAATACTTGTAAATCATGAACAGCGAAGTAGTACAAGCGGTTAAAAAGATTCGTGATGAGATTGTAGCCAACTACTACGCTATGAAGCTGAACGCATCGGGTAACTTCGATAAGCAAACACAAGTCGAGGAATATCCCGGTGGCGTTCGTATTGTAGCCCCAGCGTACATCTATCAGATGGAGGACGGACGTAGACCCGGCACAATGCCGCCCATATCCGCTATCAAGCAATGGATTAGGGACAAGAACGCGAACGCCGGCACGGACATACCCGAAGAAGCCGCCTACGCGATTGCCTATGTGATTAAAAGGGACGGTATCAAAGTACCTAACGAACACAACGAGGGGGGCGTAGCAAGTAAGATATTAACCCCCGAACTTATCAAGCGCGTAACGGTAGAAGTTAACCGTATTATCAGCGCGGAGATATTAACAATTTTAACTAAAAAGCAATGATTATAAGAAACCTAATAACTAATGTAACTACAGCAGAAGCTGGCTATACGATAATTGGCAGCATCGGCGCGGGTATTTACCGCCCTATACGCTTGGAGCAGGTGGGCGCGGTTACCAGTATGTCCCTTATCTTTTCACGTAATGGGGCTACCAAGGCAACCGCCGTAGTTACCCCATACGAGGGTGCTATATTGGATATGTCAATGATGGCAGCAGCCATACCGAGTATACCGGAGAGCATCAACGCAGGCTTGGGGTTTACTGACTTCGTAGACATGGTGCAAATGCAATACGTGGAGGGTACACTGAAATCTATCTTTATGCGCGTTATACACTCTCCGGCAGCATACGCGCGTGACGCTTGGGACGCGAGCACGCGCAGCCTATCGGACTATGGCAACGGACTGTTTAACCAATTGGACTTTAGCTGTGCTTCGTTTCTTAACACTCCGTTAACGGGTGCACCATTTAATTTTGCACTGACATACGGCCAGCAAACCGCAAACGAGGACGGTAGATTACGCGTGAGGGCTGGAGGCGCGGGCACATCCGGCCTATGGGCTAATACCGCCCGGTCGGTACCCGCAAACCAACCTGATAGGGAGTTCCGAACCCCAAACGATGCGGCTACCTGGGGGTGGGCACGTTTTGAACGTAAATACCCGTATTGCTCCGACCCCAACAAACGCGTAACGCTTCGATGGCTTAACAGCAAAGGGGCTTATGATACGATGTATTTCGACCAATACCGTATAGTGCCCACTTACTTGGTTAACTTCTCGGGCGGCAACCGTGTGTTGTCCTACGATGTTACGCTAAACGTAGTAGTAACGGACGATAATCAAAATGCGCTGTATTGGCTTTCACGTTCGGGCGAGGTTGCTGGGGTATTCCCTTTAGCTACTAACCAGTGGGCACGCGTTACGATACAGAACCCAAACGCTCTGAACATACAAGGCGGTACGACGGGACGGGTAGCCGCATTTAAATGCAAATTTGAAATTGTAGAACCCTAACAATATGGACTTAACGATACGAATTAATGGGGAAGTGATAGACGGTGTTTCCGCTAACTCGGTAAAACTGACTATCAACAACCCCGACCCCCTAAAATTCACGGAGCAAACGGTTAGTTACTCCGGGGCCATCAGCGTACCCAGGTCAGAAGTAAACGACCGGGTATTCCGTTCTGAACGTTTCCCAGGGAAGTTCATAAGGACAGCCCCATACCGCGCCGAATTGTATTTTGGGGGCTTCAATATTCCGTTCGGTAGCGGTTTGTTCCGTGTACGTGTAACGGCAGATGAGGACGGATATAGCCTTGAACTGATAGAAAACATATCGAAGCTTTCGACATTGCGCGCCCCAGTGGTTGCCATACCTAAATTGGAAACACCGGCATATCAGTTTTCGACATATATAGATAGCCTTAACTACGCGTACCCAAACAACGTTGTCATACCTACGATATATGCGGCGAACGGGTCATCGCCCTTGCTTATGTCATACATCGCAGACCGGGTAACTAAAACGGCAGGGGAGTACAAGGACGCGGAAAGCCAATTGGTTTTTAAAGGCGCGCACGACGGATTGGACGGCTCGGTATATGCCGCTAAATACATGATAGCGGAAAGCAACGAGGTTGCCACGTGTTTTACCTACATGACCGGTTCGGAATTTGATTTAAGGTTTACGACCGATTCGTTTATAGTCCTTCCACCCTCCGCTCCTTCTACTGTTTATCTTAGAAGCAACGGCGGTACATTCGCTTTGCCGTTTCGGCGCGGTGCGGTAAGACCCGATGGCAACTACAAGTACAGCCCGGTAAGCCCGGGTTCTACGTCATGTTTGGTTACACCAAGACCGACACATGATTTGAACTTTGGTTTCACTACCTCTGCCTCATCTACAGCGTATACGAACGTACCCATTACCACCGTACCGAATACAGAGGCTTATTTTATATCGTTCAAGATTAATTCGGTTACGGCCCCTACATATGCATGGGACTTAGTAGAGACAATGGGCATAGATACGCCTTTCGAGATTGTGCAGGCGTTCTGCAAGGCTTTTTGCTGGACGTACGAATTTAAATCCAAACCGTTTGCGTTGACACTGAAACCGTTTATCAACCCGTCTACGAGTTCTACGTACCGGGTAGACTGGACGGGAAAAATTGACAAATCAAGTATAAAGGTTGCAGAAGCCGCGGGTGCTGCGAGAACATATGCGGTGCAGGTAGGTTCAATCAAACAGACGGTAGGCGGTTACGGTGGGGCTATATCTACGCAGGAGACAGTAGGCGAGAGCGCGTTCCCGGTAAACCCTGGTGCACAAAGACCATATGCCTCAATGATTAGGTTGGCAGGCTCGTACGTACCAGATAACTATTTCAACCGTGCGAGCGGTTACCGTGCTACGATAGCAGGGCATTACGACCGTTTTTCCCCTGGGTGGCAGGTGACGGCTAAAATGAACCTATCGTATTTTGATATACAGAAAATGAAGTCCGACGCGCTTTATTTCGTAGGTGAGCTTAACCACTGGTTTTATCTCCGAACGATAAGCAACTGGGACGCATCGACGGGAAATGCGAACGTTACGTTAATCGCAGTTAAAAATTAAAAACAAAACACTATGGCTGAACAAGTTACATTATTAGACCTCTCTTTCGATACCTCCGAAGCACTTGACGGGCTGGACGCGTTAATTGCAAAGTCGCTTGAACTGGCAGAAACAAAGAAGCAGTTGCAAAGCGCGTTGAAAGACGAAAAGAAGCAGCTGGACGAGGCAGGAAAGGCTTTCAAGTCCGGCAGCTTGTCGCAGGACGATTATAAGAAAGCCGTTTCCGATTCGACGAAAGCCCAGGTAGAACTAACGAAACAGTTAACAGATATCAATAAGTCCATTACCGACAATAACTCGGCTATCAAGGTAAACACTACGCTGTTAAAGAGCCAGGAAGACAGCGTAGACGCTTTGCGTGCCCAATTGGCAAAGAACACCAAGGAGTTAAACGCTATGAGTGCGGCGACCCGTAACAATACGGACGAGGGAAAAGCGCTTGTTACCGAGACCAAAGAGATTTCCGACAAACTTAAGGAGATGGAAAAGGCAGTAGGCGATAACCGTAGGAACGTAGGTAACTATGCGGAAAGCATACAGGAAGCAATGAGCAGCACGCAAGGGCTTTCTGGGGCTACGGCGGCTATGGCTACGTCTCTATCGGGGGGTGTGAACATCCTAAAGGTGTTTAATGCTACGCTGAAAGCTAACCCTATACTTGCTATCGTGTCGGTTATTCTGGTTCTCATATCCACGGTTGAAAAACTGATGAAACGCAATAGCGAGATGGCGGCAAACCTAAAGGCGGCGTTCGCTCCGTTTGAGGTTATCATCTCCCGGATACTCGACGGCATCACCAACATGTTGAGCGGTGTCGCAAAGGCTTTCGAGTGGGTGAGCGAAAAGGTTGTTAACTTGCTTTCGTCTCTGGGGCTGATAACCGAGGAAACGACGAAGGCAGCAAACGCAGCTAAAGCACTATCCCAGCAGGAATTAGCGATATACGAGGCGGAAACAAAGAACCTTGTTACCGTTAGTGCGATGCGTAGAGAACTGGAAGCACAAAAGACGCTTGTAGGAGACCAGCTAAAGAGCATGAACGAACGGAACGCAGCCGCGCAACGTGGTATTGCCATCCTTAAGCAGATGGAAGCCGCGGAAGTCGGTGTGTTGAAGCAAAAGTACGAGCAGATAAAGGCGCAAAACGAACTCGGATACACATCCAAAGAGGATAGAAGGGCGGAAATGCAAGCGCTCGCAGACCTTCAAAGCAAGCAAGCCGAATACATCGCACAGCGTAAGGAGCTGGAAAACCAGGCAAGCGGATTGGTAGCCCAGCAGAACGCAAAGAACGCAGCGGATTTTAAGGCTAGCGAGGAGAAAAAGGCGGCTGCGGCTATAAAGGCAGCGCAGGATGCGGAAAAAGCGAAGCGAGAATTGCAGGAACAGACCATCAGACAGTTCGAGGAAGCCCGTACCAAGTTAGACCTATCCTTGCAGGAGAAAGAAATAACTAATGACAGTATAGCGTTAAAACTTGAAAACGAAAAGGCATACGTGGAGGAGAGTTTAAAGCTTGAACGTTACAGACTGGAGCAGGGTTTAATATCGCAGCAGGAGTTTGCGAACCGGGAACAAGCGTTCCAGTTAGGTGTGCTCCAGTTGGAACAACAGATGCGCGAAGAACAAGACCGTACCGAGAAAGAGAGGAAAGCGCTTGACGAGGCGAACCTACGCGAATTGCAGATGGCTAACATAACTAACGAATACGAGTTAAAGCAAGCCGCATTAGACGCCCAATACGCCCAGGAAATCGCAGCAGCCGAGAAGATAGGGGCGGACACGGCTCTCATCCAATCGAAGTACGAGAAGGCTAAAGAGGACAACACAAAGGCACGCGTTAACGCTGAATTGACTATGACGGCAGGGCTGGCAGGTCAGATGTCTACTTTGCTGGGCGAGGAGAGTGAAATCGGTAAGGCGTTCGGTGTGGTTCAAGCAACCATTAACACTTATATCGGTGCTACTAAAGCACTGGCACAAGGTGGTATACTCGGCATCGCACAAGCCGCGATAGTTATTGCTTTCGGTATGAAACAAGTCGCTACGATTGCAAAACAGAAAGACCCCGATACGAAAATTAACACATCGGTCAAGAAGTATGCAAAGGGTGGTCAGATATACGGGCGCTCCCACGCACAAGGCGGTGTAACATTTCGGGGCGATAACGGGCAGGTGTTCGAGGCCGAAGGAGGTGAGAACGTCTATATCCTGAAGAAGACAGCGAGTGCAGAGATTAACGCCCTATCAGCCATTAACGAGGCACATGGGGGCCACTCTTTCGGTACGTCCGGGCTTTACAAGTTTGCCGATGGCGGTATGGCCGCAAGCATCTCCGAAGCAAACCGAATGGTTAGGCAGTCCGATAACGTGCGCCTATCAAGCGAAAGCATTAACCAGCTCGCGGGGGTAGTCATCGATGCCGTTATGAGCATGCCTAACCCGGTTGTATCGGTGCAGGACATCAACGCAGGGCAAAACGACGTGGCGGTAGTCAAGGGCTTCGCGACTTTCTAATATTAATCAACTCGTGCAGAGGTGGCGCATACGACAAAAGGCGCTATCTTTGCACGTGTTACAACAAAAACAATTTTATGAAATTCAAAAAACTTAGGATTATTCAAGCCGGGTTAACAACCAACTTTGGGATGCACGAGGGTGGGGAATACCCCCTTTCGATTACGGACGCGGCAGTTAAAAGCGTTGTAGCGCTCGGAAACCTTAAGCCAGTTCATTGCAGACGTACCCACAACGGCAGTGATTTGCTGGACGGGTATGTAGGCAAATTTACGAACTTCGTTTACGAGAATGGCGCGGCCTTTGCCGATTTCGAGATGTCCGAAGCGCTTGAGACAGCCTACCCCAATGAAGCGAAGTTTATCGCAACCATGATAGAAAAAGAACCCGATATGTTGGGTGTTTCTGTAGTTGGTTACAATTTGGTAGAATTGAATGACGGTATTCTTGACGTTACCGAGTTTGTGGAATTGTATTCATGTGATTTAGTGGGGCTTCCAGCCGCCACGGAAAGCCTTTTTAATAACAATAAAACAGAGAAAAAAATGAACAAATTTTTCAGCGCGTTTGCAAACTTGTTTCAGAAGACGCCGTTTGCAACGGAAACAGTAGAAACCGTGGATGGTAATAGCATTACTATCGAGGCGGCTGGTGAGGTGATGGCTATCGGTGATAAGGTCTTTGATAGCGAAGGCAACGTTCACCCGGATGGTGAAGTACAGATTCAAGTTGAGGAAGGTATTTTGGTTATCACGATTGAAAACGGAGTGATTGCCGAGGTTAAACCTTATGAGGAAGAAGAACCCGAGAAAGTGAAAGTAGAACCCGGAACAGCAGCCGTACCCGAAGAGTTTTCTAACCGTATCGCAGCACTTGAGACATCTATCGCAACGTTGACCGCCTCGGTGGCCGCAATGACCGCACAGTTTAGCCGCGTAACAGCGAAACCCGGTGTTCCCCAGGTAAGTATTCCGAAGGACAAGAAGAAAGAAACAGCCCTTAGCCGAGAAGCGGTGGCCGAAGCGGCAAAGAGATTTTACAAAAAATAACAAACAAAAAAAATAAGAAATTATGGCACTTACATTTACAGCCCTTAACGAACTGAACATTAACAGTTTGAACGAAGTTATCTCTTTGACCGTCGGTTTGGCTGGTGAGATTTCTAACGGTATCACCGTACTTAACGGTATCGCTAACAACACGCCCGTTGTTTCCCTTGCAGCAGCCGACAAGGCTTTGCGTAAATCAACAGGTTGTGGCGGTGAATACTTCTACAATAGCGTAGAAGACAAGGTTAAGTATTACACACACGCCCCGATTGAATTGCCCATCGAAATCTGTTTGCAGTCTTTGTGGGGCAAAATGGTGGCACGCGGCATCAACTTGGAGGACGATTTTTCCGCAACCGATTTGGCAGGTTTCATCCAGTCCGAAGTATTGAAGGTGTTGGAGGCTGACTTGCTGCGTCTCGCTTGGTTGGATGGCGACGTTAAGGAAGCGGCTACGGGCTACGGTATCTTTACGCACGGTGGTATCATCAAGCAGTTTAAGGCTAGCAAAGAGACCGAAAAAATTTTGAAGCTCGACACAACCAGCGTTCTTGCTGCACTTCGCGGAGCTATCGACGCACAGCGCCCCGATACACTCGACACATCGGAGTTCTTCGTAACGTCTAACGTTATGCGCCTTTATAAGAACATTTTGCAGGATAGAGATAACAGTGCTGCACAGTCCGACATCGTTGACGGCCGCCCGGTTTACTTCTTCGAGGGGTACAAGATTAACGAACTTCGCCACGTGTCTAATGCTGCCTTGGCTGACGGTACTACGGACGCTTTCATAGTATTCACACCGAAGGACAACATTCAGATTGCCTTGGAAGGTAGTTCTACTAACATTGCTCCTTTCATCCAGGACGCCAAAAGCCGTAACTACTACTCACAGACTGTGTTCGCGGCCGATGCCATGCTGGTTGCACCCGAAAAAATGCAGATGTGGACACATACTTCTGTTCAATGAAAATTAGTATTAACAATAAAAGGGGGTTGGGATATTAACCCAGCCCCTTTTTTATTTCAAATAATATGGGAAAAAATTGTTTAAATAAGCTTTCGGGTAATATCTTGCAGCCTTGCAGTATTACGCAAATGGGGCTTAAAGGCATATATCTGATGCACGCAGAAGATGTTACTTTTGCTTCTGAAAGGATGTCGATTTCAAATGTATTCTTTGCCAGTGGTGCGAAAAGCTACAAGGTGGAAGGATATAAACAAAACCTACAGTACACCGCAACCCTTAAAACAACGGACGCTTCCGCGAGGTTGAACACGTCGGTGATTTTTAAGATGCCCGTCGATGGCCCTGCAATGTCTGCACTCGCAACGGGTAAATTTTATGTGATGGTACAATATCCGGACGACTCTTGCGGGATTGTGGGTGTTCAATGCCCTTTAGAGTGTTCGGCAATGGAGTTCGACAGCAACGCGAATGCAGCACTTGTAACGGTTACCCTGTCCGACCCGGAAGGTTCGGCAGGAAACGCACACATGTTGTGTTATAATGCGGTTCGTGATTCAATAATCTCAAAATCAGTTTAACTATGGCGTGTGTTTCAAAATTAGCAAACGCAATTGCTTATGATTGCGACACGGGCGCAACGGGTTTAGTTAGCGCTATCATTATTAACAAGGCCGATATAGCCAGTTTTACAGTTGATTACAGAACTATGTCGGTTTCCGGTGTTACCTTGGTTCCCGGAGCTACCCCATATAAAATCGACACCGTTAAGCGTTCACTCGTTTTATCTTCCGCGCTAAAGGTTAACGACGGCGCACCGAACGCCTATTCGCATTCTGCCAAGATGGTATATTCCGGAAAGTTGGATACACCGGGACGTAGTGCTATGTCGGCATTTTCCAACGGGTCTTTCGTGATTATGGCTAAAGTGCCTACGATTGCATCTCCGTATGTCTACGGTCTGTACTACGGTATGTCGGCTACAGCGGCGGAACAAAACTCTCATGATAACGGTGCTTGGGCTACATATACACTTGAAACCCCCGAAAACGTTATTGGTGAAGATTCTCTTGCTATTGCAGCAGATGAATACGACGCCCTCTATAAGGTAGCAGTAGGATAGTAATTAACTAAAAAGAAAGGAAATTATAATATGGCATGTATTGGAACAATAAGCGGAGCTTTGACGATGGTGTGTGGAACACCTACCGCGGCATTTAACCGCATACAAAGCGCAAAGCTAATCAACGCGGCTGATATTGCGAGTTTTACGGTAAACTCATCGGGCGAGGCCGCCATTACAAGGGTGGAAACCAAAAGAGGGTATGACGTAACAACCGTAAACAACGCCCTAACGCTAAGCGTCGCTATGAAGTCGCAGGATATAACCGCGGGGGCTTTCGACGTGACTATCACATTTAAGGACTTTGCGGGCGCAAACCATGGAGGCCTTATGTCGGCAGCGGCACCGATGGGCGCGATTGACCAGGTTGCCCGTGCGGAGCTTGTTATAGCCGTAGACCACGGAAATGGGGTTTATCGGGTTTACGGTCTTGGTGCACCTCTTGTTTGCTTGGAATATAGCATGGATTCGACTACCGACGGGTATGCAGTTTTTACCTATGGCGTTGAAGATTGGCAAGTGGGTACAACTATCCACGCATTGACAAAGGCAGATTACGAAGCATTAAGCACACCAGCAACTTAACTAAAAAGGAAATGAGCAAAGAATTAACTAACATTACCGGGCAGGGCGAAAGCACTGACCCGGTTGTTTCCCAACCAAAGGAGGCAACATTGCAAGAGAAATTAGATGCGTATTATACAATGACGGGTCTAAAACTTGATACCAATTGCCACATGGATATGGAATATTTATCTTTGTGGTACGAAACGAAGTATTTGGCTAAAATTGTCTATAAGTGGGCGATGAAACCAGGTGCCCGTATCGTGCATTACGTGGATGGTGTGGTTTACAAGTCCGCAAACATGACGGACGAAATAGCCGAACGACTTATGAAGGAGAACCCGGCATACGCAGATTGTTTTGTAGAAATTAATAAAGAATAGCATCATGATAGGTTACAGCCGAATAGCATTATTAGTAGAAAAAGCGCTTAAGCTTTCCGCGAATACGGGCGATAGAGTGATTAACTACGGAGAGGGAAACCTTTATCCGCAGGAAATTGCCGAACTCATATACGCGTCAAAGACAGCGAGCGCGGCCGTCGAAAAAATGACGGAGAATATAATCTGTGAAGGGTTCAAAAACAAGGAATTCGCGGAAATGACGAACGACAACGGCTGTAACATGAACGATGTGTTAGAAGCTACGGCAAACGACGTTGCACGTTTTAAGGGCTGGGCTTGGATAGTGCAGTATGGTTTAACGCCAGCAGGCTATCGGCCCAAAAACGTGTACAACGTCCCGTTTGAATACGTTCGTGCCGAGATGAACGACAATTATAAGAATGACCCCACGGTAAGGAGCTGGCGAGTGTTCAACAACTGGGAGAAACAGAGCGTAAAGTCAACAAGTGTTAAAGGTAACTCTGTTGTTTACCCTACATACAACCCCGAAAGTTTTGCAGCCGAGGTTGAGGAATGCGGAGGTATCGAGAACCACAAGGGGCAACTTTTGTATGTGAACCTTAGCACTACCCGACCCTATCCTATTAGCACGTTCCACGCGGTGCGTAACGAGATGGGCGCGGAGGACAAGAACGGGCGATACGTTAACCGTACTTTAGGGCGTGGTTTTCACATGTGCAGCATTGTTTCGCACGGTGATTTTGAGACCGAGCAGGCGCAACAGGAATTCCGCGATACACTTTCCGAAATGATGGGAAGCGAGAACGCAGGTTCAGTGCTTACCGTTCGGGACGAGAACGTAGCCACGGACAAACCGTTTATAAAGGTAGACCAGTTAGGCAGCCCGATAGATAGGGAGCTGTACAAGGCTTATGTGGAACCGCTACGAAAGGATATCGCGATAGCTGCCTATAACATCCCGTTGCCTCTTATTGATAGCTCGTTGTTGACGTTCTCGAACGCTTCCGGTGAGGTTATGAAGGAGTTGCAACGTATCTATAGAAACAGCCTTGCAAAGGTACGGCAACGCATTTCGCGTGAATTATACCAGGTATTCGGGGTTGACCCATCGGTTACTGAAATTGAAAATAAATTTGAAACAGAAAATGGCATACCCGATTCAGAAGTTCAGAACGCTGTTTGAGATAGCGACGGACGTAAAAGATAACAAGATAGAGAAGGCCTTCTTTGAGGCCGACCTATTGGACATACTGCCCCAGGTGGGCGCGATGTACGACGCCATCCCGGACGAGTACATCGCAGACGGTGCGGACTTCGCAGGTGCTGAAAAGGTTATAAGCTACTATGCCTTTGCCCGTTACTTGCAGATTGCCGACCAGAACAGTACGACCACCGGGATGAAGATTCAGACGTACGGAGGCTCGATAGTCGTTCCCGATACAAGTAAAGTTAAGAGGTTTGAAGCTGAACGGAGCAAAGCCGATTCGTTTTTAGAGCCTTTGATTTGCCGTATGAAAAAAGACGGGTTTATAAAGGTATGTGTGGTTCAGAATTCACGTATAGGTCTTATCAAGTGATGGAAAGTTTAGCAACTTACTTCCGAATGTTTTTCGCTGTTACCGTTCTGACAGTTGTTTCGGATGTGAGGGACTTTATATTTATTGTTGTGATAGTGACCGCCCTAAACTGGTTAGCCGGGTATCTCGCAGACCGGCAAAAGGGCAAACCGTATCAGCACAAAAAGACAATGCAGGCCGTTAAAGAGCTTTTTCTAACGAGTGCGATATTGTTTTTTGTTGCCCTTACGTGTAACATGTTAGAACCGGGCATTGATTATAGGTTATTGATTAGGGGCCTCACGGGTATATTCCTTATTATATACGCGAGGAACATAACCAAGAACCTACGTATTATCCAACCGTCTAATGAGTTTATAAAAGTGCTGAATAGTATTGCTAATGGCAAGTATTTCAGCCTCAAAAAGAAGATTAAAGACGGTGAATATGATTTGCCCATAGAAGAAAGGAAAGAAGATGGCGAACAGTAGTAGACTTGTACCGTTCATCCTACAATGGGAGGGCGGTTTTGTTAATGACCCGGATGACTTAGGAGGGGCAACCAACAAAGGTATTACGATAGGCACGTTTACCGAGTACAGACGGAAAAAGGGGCTTAAATCCCCTACCGTCAACGACTTGAAAAACATATCGGATGCCGAATGGCACGACGTATTCAAGTCGTTGTATTGGGATAGGTGGAAAGCCGATGAGATTAAAAACCAATCAGTAGCCAATATCTTAGTTGATTGGGTTTGGGCTTCGGGGGCACACGGCATTAAAAGGCCTCAAAAGCTTTTGGGCGTTACAGCCGACGGGCTGGTAGGCGCAAAGACTATCGCAGCCATCAACGCGGCAGACCCTAAAAAGCTGTTTGACGCTATCAAGGCAGACCGGACGAAGTTTATCGACGAGATTTGCAAGGCACGCCCGAAAAACGAGAAGTATAGAAAGGGTTGGATGAACCGTATTAATGCCATCAAGTATGAATAGCCTAAAGAAAATCATGATATACGCTTTTGCTACCATGGTTGTAATTGGTATCATATCAAAGTTGGCAGATACCGTGAAAAAGCAGAAGGCCGAAATCGAACGCCTGGATAGGAACATAGACGCGATGAACGAAACCGAAGTACAATACATATCAAAGTTGGGTGATGCCGCTGTGAAGCGTAAAGCCCTGGAGCTATCCGCGAGGGAGCTAAAGAAGCAGAACGCAGACCTATATAAAGAGGTGAAGGCGCTTGACGTTCGATTGAAAGATGCGCTTTCAGTTAGCAAGGTAGTAACAAAGGCAGTGATTAAAGAGGTTGTGAGAACCGACACGATTAATGGGGTGACAGTAGCCGAATACCGCGACCCGTGGAACACGATTAGGTCAGAACAAAGAGGAGACAGCACGGAGTTATCATACCAAGGTAATGACACGATAGTGGGGGTAATCTCTATTAGAAAGAAACGATTCCTCTTTTTTAGGTGGGGTGTCAAGTCGGTAGATTACGACGTTTCTAACAAAAACCCCAAAACAAAAGCAAACATAGACTTAGCTGTGAAGTTTAAGTAAAACACGATTTAAGGGTGCGTTCTTCGGAATGTGCCCTTTTTTGCGTCTCAAACTGTGCCACTGTGCCAGGCACGGTTTTTAGGTGGCACAGTCTTTGTCTCACTTAACTTGCTGTATTATAGTTATTTATAGAGGTGTGCCAGGTGAGACAGTGAAAATGGTATAACACTTTATTTTGGTGATTATTGAAATTTACCCCCTCTACTAAATATTCGTAGTATAGTAGTATTTTATATATTCCAAATAAAGTTATAGGAAAACATCAGCCTCACCTGGCACAATCAACTTTTTCCGTTGTAACGGCTTGATTTGTAGCACGTTAAGTGAGACAGCGCATTTTCGAGGGGTGGCACAGTCCGAAATCTCATTTTTTAAATGTCTGGTTTTCAACGTTTTAAGTGAGACAGAGCACTTTTATTCTTAAATGACGTTAACGGAATGTACAACCTATTATTTTTATCCATATCTTTGTAACGTTGAAAGGGAGAAACCAAGGTTTACTCACCTAGCGGAAGGTCACCGAGACCTTAAAACGGAAATAAACGATTAAAAAGTAGAATTACGAAAGCGATTAACTGTATTTTCAGAGAGACGATTAAAGAAGGTAAGTTCGAGATGAAAAGCCATATCCTTGTATTCTTGGACGATAACGGTACGGAGCAAAGCGCGCCTTTCACAGAGGTACGTTTCGACGGGCATTTTGACAGCTACCAGTTCGAGGGTGTAGCCTATAGATTCATGCAACCCATGCTGGAAGCGATATATAATAAAAAAAAACGTTAACAAATGAACCAACGTATTTGCAAATGCGTTATATTTGCATCAACAATTTAAAAAGATAAAGTTATGAAAGAGCAAAAGTTTATTATCGACGAGGTGAAAAAGCACTTGCAGGCAAGCGCGAGGAAGAACAAATACCAAGTTATTGACGCGGTGCGAGAAATGCCTACGTTCGAGGGCTTTATATTCTCTTACTATTCTCAAAGGCTGGATGGCACCCAATTCCCGGTAGATGTTGAAGATATGTATATCAACTGCGATGAGTGGGACGAGTTCTATAATGAGACGGTGACCAAGGTTGCGCAAGCCATTTTGGAAGCCGAACAAATCAAAGAAGCGTAAATTAATTAGAAACCCTATAAAAAAGAAATCATGAAAGTTACAACAATGTCATTTGAATTTGACGGGAGAAACGAACAAGAAGTTATTAACGTCACTAAGATGCTGAAAGAGCTACTTTCGGGCGCCTCTGACGACGTTTCAGTAGAAACGCATGTAATTACACCTAAAAAGGAAGAAAAGCCCGTAGCGGTCAGCAAAACAACGTCTACAGCCGTGCCGACATTCAGCGAGCCAGCACAACCCGTAGCACCTACGTTTAGCGAGCCAACGAAGACAGCCACCCCGAAGAAGGAAGCGAAGCCCGAACCCGCAAAGGCAGAAGAACCAGCTAAGGCAGAAGAACCAGCTAAGGCAGAAGAAGAAACGAAGAGCGAAGCACCTACTTTGAAGGAGATGCAAACACTTGTTATATCAAGTGTTAGAACCGGGCACGTTACCCGTGACGAGATGGCATCTATACTTTTGGAGTTCGGGGGTACATCACTTTCAAAGGTTAGCCCCTCTAAATTCGCTTTGCTTAAACAACGTATTGAAAATTACCCCTTGACAAGATGAAAGAACAAATAAACCATAGTGAGCGCGAACACGCGCTCCTATCGCCAAGCAGCTCACACCGTTGGATGTATTGCACACCGTCTGCGCGGTTGGAAGAAAACATACCGAGCACGGGAAGCGCGGCATCGGAAGAGGGAACAGTAGCTCACGAGTTGGCAGAGCACGCAATAAGAAAGTATTTGGCTGGGGAATACACCCCATTACTTGACGAATTGCCCGTACCTAAAGAGATTGCGGAAAACAAGTATTACAGCCCCGAGATGGATAAGTACGTAACCGACTACGTATGTTATGTGTGCGACGTTTACGAGGTCATAGAGGGCGCGGAAATGAGCATAGAACGAAAGTTCGACCTAACAATGTACGTACCTGAGTGTTTCGGTAGCTGCGACTGTGATATAGTAGGCGAAACAGTCCTAAACATCATAGACCTTAAGTATGGGAAGGGCGTGCAGGTGGAAGCCGAGAACAACACGCAATTAATGCTCTATGCACTTGGCGTTCTTCGTTCCCTACCGCCCGAAAAGCAGTCTAAAATAGAACTGGTACGTATGCACATCGCCCAGGTACGTTTGGGACATTTCCCGATATTCGAGATGTCTGCACGAGACCTCACCCACTGGGCGATACACGTACTAAGACCGACGGCCGAAAAAGCATTTGCCGGGCAAGGAGAAACGAGGGTAGGTTCTCATTGTAAGTTCTGCAAGTTTAAGGCACAATGCCGGGCGCAACGTGACGCACTGGTTAACGAGTTCGAGACCCACGGAGAAACCAAAGCCCTATCCCTTGAAGAAATCGGGGAAATACTTAACAAGGCGGATATGTTTACCGACTGGTTAGCGTCAGTCAAGCAGTTTGCAATGTCGGAAGCCTTAAGCGGTAAGCATGTGAACGGGTGGAAGCTCGTAGAGGGACGTTCGGCCCGTGTGATTAAAGACGAAGCGGAGGCCTTAAAACGGCTAACCGATGCAGGTTTCGACCGGGAGGCCCTTATTAATACGAAGATAAAAGGTATCGGAGACTTGGAACGTACCGTGGGAAAGAAGCCCTTAACGGTTCTACTGGACGGTGTAATAGTTAAGCCGCAGGGCGCGCCAACGCTCGCACCGGAAAGCGATAAGAGAGAACCGATACAACCTACTTTGGATATGTTCGAGGAATTAAATTCACAAAAGAAGTTAACGAAAGAACCAACGTAACGAATTAGTTGTTATCTTTGCATTATCAATTTAAAAACAAAACGATATGAAAAGTAACAACGGTATTCTAACAGAGAAAGAGATTCAAGCAAGAACAAAGTTTTGGAACAAAAAGCGATTCCGCACATGGACTAACAAGGAACTTGAAAGAACCTCTACAGATATGCAAAAACTTTTGGTAGCCCTAAAGGAATTCAGTATGGACGAGATTAAAGCTATTAGAAAGTTAGACGGATATAGCTTTAGAGTGCATGGGAAAAATGACCCGAAGTATATCGTATGGTCGGCATACCAAAGGGATTTAGATTACGCTATTTCGATAGCACCGAAAACTTTTAAAGTTAAACAAGGTTAACAGAGTAAACAACTTATAGATTTATTTGTTATCTCTGCAACATCAAATTAAAAACGGAACGTCCGAACCGATTAGAGGACAAAAAAAAAGAAAAAAAAGTGTAATATGAAAGCAATGATTAAAAACGCGAGATTGAGTTATGTACGTGTATTTGAAGCCTCACAAGTTAATGGACAAGGAGACGCAACGTATAGTGTTTGTCTACTTATTGACAAGAACAGCCCGGAAGTTCCGAAGATTAAAGCCGCCATTGAGGCAGAACGTGCAACTTTCAAGTCCAAGTATCCTAAACTCGCCGGCAAAGACCCCAAGACGTGGAACAACCCATTGAGAGACGGAGACGAGGAAAAAGACGGTGCAGAATACAAGGGTTGCTACTTTATCAACGCAAAGCGTAAAGAAGCCCAGGGCGCACCTATTGTAATCGACGGACGTAAACAGTACATTACAGACAAAAACGAGGTGTATAGCGGATGTTACGGTAATGTAGCTGTTTCCTTTTACCCTTATGAGTTTACCGGGAAGTACGGTGTAGGTGTAGGGCTGAACGGAATACAGAAGGTGGCAGATGGTGAACGCCTGGATGGTGGAACAAGTCTTGACGATTTCGATACGGTGGATATCGACGAGAACGACGACTTGTTTAAGTAACCCTTTCGGAGTAAAAGACATTAGTAAAAATCGGGGGTGTAAAAGCCCCCGCAATTTAAAAAAGCAAAAATGGGAAAAGGTGATTGGTATATAGACGCACAAGGGGTTAGAATTTCAAAGGCAACGGGCAAGCCCGTTAAGACGTACACAAAGAGAGATACGGCGTATTGGAACGCACGTATGAACGGCCCTACCGTATCGGAAAGCGAACCTATCGAAGTAGTGGTAGACCCGGTAATAGCAGAGCTTCAAACTCTGTACACAGAGGAAGAAATACAAGGCATCATAAACCTAAAAAAGGATAGCGCGCCTATCGAACTGGTAGAAATCCACGCAAAAGCGAAATCAACGCTTGACGAAAGTAACACGGGCTTTTTAATCGCGTCGGACTGGCACGCGGACGAGGTTGTTAAGGCCTCCACCGTTTTAGGCAAGAACGAGTATAACCGGGAAATAGCCGAGAAGCGAATAAAAAATTTCTTCTCAAACGCTATCTATATGGTTAAGAAAAAGCCCGTAGATAACTTGGTAGTGGGGCTTATAGGCGATATGATAGGCGGCTACATTCACGACGAACTTGCGCAAACTAATAGTATGTCCCCTATGCAGGGTATACAATTCGTAAAGACGTTGGTAATATCGGGGCTTAAGGCTATCCACGACGAACTGCCAGACCTTCAAAAAATAGTAGTTGTGGGTATATGTGGAAACCACACGAGAACAACAAAGAAAATGCAATTCTCGAACGGCTTCGCGATGAACCACGAATACTTCATGTACAAGGATATTGAACAAACCCTAACGCTTATGGGGTTGACAAAGTTTGAGTTCATCATTCCCGAAAGTGAGTTTGCATACCTGAATATATACGGCAAAAAGATTTTATTCTGCCACGGACACCAGTTTAGAAGCGCTGGCGGCATCGGTGGGATATACCCAAGCATGTTTAAGTGGTACGCAAAGCTAAACCAAACCATTAAAATAGACAAGGCATTCATCGGTCACTATCACCAAATGATATACACTAAAGAGGTCTGTGTTAATGGTTCTTTAAAGGGCTTCGACGCGTTCGCAATGGGCCACGGGCTGGCATACGAAGAACCACAGCAAACATACGTTATACT
>OLPB01000271.1_pt1 | contig 33519 bp, 36 predicted proteins | sample 1672001 | NCBI WGS metagenome assembly OLPB01 (sample SAMEA3136635, study PRJEB25190) | human gut metagenome | biome: human gut; feature: human-associated habitat; material: faeces | place: Austria | collected 2013 | reverse complement strand
TTGAATTATCTGGCGAAGAAAAAGAACAGGCCAAGAAAGATATGGAAAGCATGCTCGACTATGTAGATAAATTAAACGAACTAGATACAAGCAGTGTAGAACCAATGTCTCACGTATTTCCAGTGAAGAATGTATTCAGAGAAGACGTGGTAACGAATGGAGACGGAAGCGAAGACACATTAAAGAACGCACCAGAAGCGCAGGACAACGCCTTTGTCGTGCCAAAGACGATCATATAGGAGGCAGAAGATGAGCATTTTAGAATTAACTGCCGTAGAATTAGGCAAGAAGATCAAAGACAAAGAGATCACAGTTGTAGAAGCAACAAAGGCAGCACTTGAACAGATCAAGGCAGTCGAAAGTGATGTACATGGATATGTCTCTTACGATGAAGAAAGTGCATTAAAGAGAGCCGAAGAAGTACAGAAAGGAATCGATGACGGTACTTACACAGGACCATTAGCTGGAGTTCCAATGGCAATTAAGGATAATATCTGTACAAAGGGATATACAACAACATGCAGTTCTAAGATCTTAGAGAACTTTGTACCAACATACTCCGCACAGGCAGTTGAGAACCTGATCAAAGAAGGAGTTGTATTTTTAGGAAAGACAAACATGGATGAGTTCGCCATGGGAAGTACAACAGAGACTTCTGCATATGGTGTGACAAAGAACCCATGGGATTTAGATAAAGTACCAGGTGGATCATCAGGTGGTTCAGCAGCAGCTGTTGCAGCTAACGAATGTTTCATGGCGTTAGGATCTGATACCGGTGGATCTATCAGACAGCCAGCATCTTACTGTGGTGTTACAGGGATCAAACCAACCTATGGAACAGTATCCCGTTACGGACTGATCGCTTATGGATCATCCTTGGATCAGATCGGACCATTAGCAAAAGATGTGACAGACTGTGCAACATTATTAGAAGCGATCGCATCTCACGACGAGAAAGATTCTACATCTGTCAGATTAGAATCTTATGATTTTACATCAGCATTAAAAGACGATGTCAAAGGAATGAAGATCGGTATTCCAAAGGATTACTTTGGAGAAGGTCTTGATGAAGAAGTCAAAGAAGCTGTTTTAGCAGCAGCAAAAACATTAGAAGAAAAGGGAGCAATCGTAGAAGAATTCGACCTTGGATTAGTTGAATATGCAATTCCAGCATATTATGTTATCGCAGCAGCAGAAGCAAGTTCTAACTTATCTCGTTTTGATGGAGTCAAATACGGATACAGAGCCAAAGACTACGAAGGACTTCACAACATGTACAAGAAGACTCGTTCCGAAGGATTTGGAGCCGAAGTGAAACGTCGTATTATGTTAGGATCATTCGTATTAAGTTCAGGATATTACGATGCATACTACTTAAAAGCATTAAGAACAAAAGCACTGATCAAGAAAGAATTTGACAAAGCATTTGAGAAATACGATGTGATCTTAGGACCAGTCGCACCAACAACAGCTCCAAAATTAGGAGATAGCTTAAGTGACCCAATCAAGATGTATTTAGGAGATATCTATACGATTTCTGTCAACCTTGCAGGACTTCCAGGAATCTCTCTTCCATGTGGTAAGGACAAAAATGGAATGCCGATCGGACTTCAGCTGATCGGAGACTGCTTCAATGAGAAGAAGATCATTCAGGCAGCATATACATTTGAGCAGACAAGAGCATATGAAGCTCCAGCAATTGCTAAAGGAGGGGCTAAATAGATGAGCAAGAATTACGAAACAGTCATCGGACTTGAAGTCCATGTAGAATTAGCAACAAAGACAAAGATTTTCTGTGGATGCAGCACAGCATTCGGAGGAGCACCAAATACACACACATGTCCTGTATGCACAGGTATGCCAGGATCATTACCAGTGTTAAATAAACAGGTGGTAGAATATGCGATGGCAGTTGGACTTGCAACAAACTGTGATATCACACAGAACTGTAAATTCGACCGTAAGAACTATTTTTATCCAGATAATCCACAGAACTATCAGATCTCTCAGTTATATTTACCAATCTGTCGAAATGGTAAAGTAGAGATTGATGTAGATGGAGAGAAGAAAGATATCAGAATCCATGAGATCCATATGGAAGAAGATGCAGGAAAATTAGTGCATGATCCATGGACAGGAGATTCTTTAGTAGACTTTAACCGTTCTGGAGTGCCACTGATCGAGATCGTATCAGAACCAGATATGCGTTCTGCAGATGAGGTTATCGCATATCTTGAGAAGTTACGTCTGATCATTCAGTACTTAGGAGCATCAGATTGTAAATTACAGGAAGGTTCCATGAGAGCTGACGTGAACTTATCTGTCCGTGAAGTGGGAGCGGAAGAATTTGGAACACGTACAGAGATGAAGAACTTAAACTCTTTTAAAGCTATCAAGAGAGCCATTGAAGGAGAGATGGAACGTCAGATCGATCTGATCGAAGCAGGCGAGAAAGTCGTACAGGAAACGAGACGTTGGGATGACACGAAGGGAGCATCCTATGCAATGCGTTCCAAAGAAGACGCACAGGATTATCGTTATTTCCCAGATCCAGATTTAGTACCGATCGAGATCAGCGATGAATGGATGGACAAAGTAAGAGCTAACCAGCCAGAGTTCAGAGATGAGAAGAAAGTCCGTTATAAAGAAGAATACGACCTTCCAGATTATGATATCGACATCATCACAGGATCAAAACACCTTGCAGATATCTTCGAAGCAACGATCGCACTTGGATCAGAGCCAAAAGAAGTATCCAACTGGTTAATGGGAGAGACAATCCGTCTGGTCAATGAATCAGAGATGGATATCGACGATGTATCATTTAAGCCAGAACATCTTGCGAAACTGATCGAGATGATCAAGAATAATGAGATCAACCGAAGCGTAGGAAAAGAAGTCTTTGAGAAAGTCTTCAAAGAAGATATTGATCCTGCAGCATACGTAGAAGAACATGGATTAAAATCCATGAATGATGAAGGAGCATTAAAAGCAACGATCGAAGAGATCGTAGCAAACAATCCAAAATCTGTTGAAGACTACAAAGCTGGTAAGAAGAAAGCTATTGGATTCTTAGTAGGACAGACAATGAAAGCAACACAGGGAAAAGCAAACCCTGGAATCGTTAATAAGATCTTAACCGAGATTTTAGATAATATGTGATCATATACTGCAGCAGGGGCAGATTAGAATGAAAAAGATACTTTTATCAAGAGAAGATAGAAGTGTCTTTTTCTGATTTATGCATCTTTTTAAAAAAAAATAAAAAAAAGGGAACCAAACGGCAAGTAAATCCATCGAATATGTGAATCAATAAAAGAGGGAAAAAAGAAAAGAGAGGAGGTAAGAATGAAGAAAGAGACATTTTGTCGGTATATCAGACAGTATGAAACAGATATGTTTCGGTTTGCAAAAAGTATCGTGGGAACCCAGGCAGATGGAGAAGATGCGATGCAGGAAAGCATCTTAAAAGCTTATGAAAATATTGATACATTACGTTCAAGAAGAAAATTCAAAGCATGGATCTTTCAGATCCTGGCAAATGAATGTTATCAGATCTTAAGAAACAGGAAGAGACAGGAACCAACAGATCCGTTTGAATTTCCAGAACAGGAACATTCCAGTGATTACTGGACAGAAGATATGGTATCAGAGGATGGAGAAATTTTAAGTTATATTTTAAGAATGCCAAAACAGCATCAGGAAGTATTGATCTTATATTATTATGATGAATTTTCCACAAAAGAAATCGCCAAAATCTTAGATATACCGCAAGGAACCGTAAAATCAAGACTTGCCAGAGGAAGAAAACAATTAAAGGATTTATTAGAGATGGAAGGAGAAGGTGCATATGAAGGAGCATGAGTTAAGAAAAAGGATCAAGAGAGAAAAAATACAGGAACAGATGCCAGAATCAACCAGAAAAAGGATGGATGATCTGTTAGATGGATTGCCGGAAGAAACAAAAAGAAGTAAAATTCATAGAATCTGGAAAAATGCCGTGGTATTTGTGGCTGTATTATCTTTATCAACAGTGACAGTGTTTGCAGGTGCGAAATTGATCACATTAGGAACAGGAAAATTGGACACAAAACATGGAAGCAGGCAATATCAAAGGTCTGTGAAACTAAACGAGATTCAAAAAAATAATGCAAAGGCAGGAATAAGCAGAACAGATCAGGGAATTACATTAAGAATTGACAATGTCGGTCTGGATGAAGGTAATTTATTATTGTATTATACAGTGTCATTAAATAAAACAACGACAGCCGAAAAGCTTGAAAAAGTTAAAAAAGATAGTTTACAAGAGCGCTGGAACCTTAACAGTATATGGCTTGGACCACAGATTTCCATTGATGGAAAAGCAAATGATGAAGTAAATGAAACGGGAGTAACGGAAGCTTACAGGATCAACAACCATAAGATTAAAGGAGTTTATCGTTTTAATCTTACTGGAAAATTAAAAAAGAAAGTAAAACTGGATATTAAAACCAACTATTTATGGGATACCAAAGGTGACTGGTCTATGCAGCTTGCGGTTGATCGAAGCAAGGTCGCAAAGAAGACAAAAGTGATCACACGATCTAAGAAATCAATCGTAGACAGAGTTATTATATCTCCATTAGGAAATACCTTGCGAAGCAATGACAAAAAACATGATCTTGTGATCAGAGATAATAAAGGAAGATATCTCTACTATGAAGAAAAAACTAATTCAGAAAAAAGCAAAGATATCTATCAGTTTTTCAAACATACACACACAAGATCACTGGAAATCATTCCAGTTAAAAAACAATCTGTGGTAACAAAGAATGGAAAAGTACAGAAAGCAGTATTAAATCTGAAGAAAAATGAGATTGTCAAAGTCAGTGATCATACCAAATTAAAAGTGGCAGATGTAAAAAAACAAAAACACAATCTGAGAATTTATTTTAAAGTTCTAGACTATGACGGAGCAATCTTAACAGACGGAATAGAGGACAGATTTATCGTAGATAAGAAGGGAAGATCCCTGATCAAAGACGGTGGAAGCATTGATACATGGACAGATTATGAAAAAGAACAGCTGGTACTTGAATTTTACAATGCATCCAAAGCCATTGATTATGCGAAAGCAGCGAAGATTAATTTCTTAAAACAAAAAACAGTTCTCAATGAGAGTCAGAAACAAAAAATAAAGATAAAATAGTATACGATACAATTGTATAAACAAAAATACCGGATTTCAATAAAAAGAGATCTGGTATTTTTATTGGTAAAATCTTGAAATTAAAAGCTGTAGAAAGTAAAATAAAGTGTGTATTCTATATAGAGAAAATAAGAAATGAATAAAATGGGAGAAAACAAAATTATGAAAAAGTACAAAGGTGTCGTATTTTTTGACTATGATGGAACAACAGTTGATGAAGTAGATGAGATTAAAACAGCAACACCAACAACTGTAGAATCATTGAATAAATTAAAAGAAAATGGATATCTGACAATGTTATGCTCAGGAAGAACACAGCGATTTTTAGAGATGGATATTGATAAATTTATGGGAGCGATCACATGTAATGGTTCACATACAGAAGTTGAGGGAGAAGTGATCAGAGACATCTGTATTCCAGATGAATTGGTATTTCAGGTAGTTAACGAATATTTCCCAAGAGATACGATCATTCATTTTGAGACAAGAGATATCAGTTATTATCTACATATGGATGAAGAGTTTTTCAAAAATCACTGCAAACTTTTTAATCTGCCACAACGATGGTATGCGCCATGGAAATTCCGCACAAAAAACACTCACATCAGCAAACTTGTTATGAATTACAAGGATATTCAGGTGAAGAAGGATTTTGAAGAAGAATTTAAAGATGTATTTACTTGCGCTAAACATGTTCGCGAAAATTTCATTGATATCACATTAAAAGGTGTAACAAAAGGAGATGCGATCACAGAACTGATCGAGAAACTTGGAATTGACAAGAAAGACACATATGCATTTGGAGATGCAGATAACGATGTAGAAATGATGCAGGCAGTTGGAACAGGAATCGCGATGGGACGTCATAGTGAGAAAGTAGGAGAAGTCGCATCTATGGTAACAGGAACTGTCAAAGAAGAAGGAATTACAATGGCACTTAAGAAGTTAGGATTGATCTAAGATGAAGAATATTATTTTTGATGTAGATGATACATTATATAATTTAATGGAACCATTTGAAAAAGCCCACAAAGAACTGATGGCAGCCCACACAGATGCAGACTGTGAGGAATTATTTGAAGCATCAAGAACCTACAGTGATGAAGCATTCTGTATGTCAAGAGAAGGAAAAATCTCTGAAGACGAAGAATTTGCATATCGTGTCCAGAAAACATATGCAGATGTTGGAGTAGAAGTCAGCAAAGAAGAGGCAAAACAATTCGAAGAACGATACCGTTATTACCAAAAGCATATTCAGGTACCAGAAATTACAAAACAGATCCTTGATCATTGCAAAGAAAATTACAGAATCGGAATTTTAACGAATGGAACAACAAAGAATCAGGGAAAGAAATTAGAGACATTAGGATTAGACCACTGGTTCAACCCTAAAACAATGTTCATCTCAGACAGCATCGGAGCTGCAAAACCAGATGTCAAAGCATTCCATACTGTTCAAAAAGAAATGAAGCTTGATCCTGAGGAAACATGGTTTATCGGAGATACCTTTGAAATAGATGTCGTAGGAGCCAAGAATTCTGGCTTGCATGTCATTTGGTTCAACCACAGAAACCGCCCAATGCCAGAAGGAGATATCGTTCCAGACGTAGAAGTAACAAGTGGACAGGAATTATTTGAATATATAAAAAAATTATAATTCAACACCGTCTAACATACACACATATGGTGGTTTGAATAGCTGTCCATGTATATGAGAAAAACGAAATAATAGGATAAAAGATTTAGAACTTTTATCCTATTATTTCGTTTTTTTATATGCATTGAACAACGCATTCAAATTACAACTTGGTTACATTAGATGCCTGTTTTCCGCGAGGTCCTTCTTCAATCTCGAAACTTACACTCTGTCCTTCTTCCAAAGTCTTAAATCCTTTTCCCTGAATTGCAGAAAAATGAACAAATACATCATCTCCGGATTCCTGTGAAATAAATCCATAACCTTTTTCTGCGTTAAACCATTTTACTGTACCATTACTCATCTGGGTACCTCTACTTTCTTAAATAAAAAATACATGTAACTGTTAATGACAGGTGTTTCAATAAAAATCTTTATAAAAAAGAAAAAGTCCACGAACCGTTACTTGCTTTATGCATTCATAGAAATAAATGAATGCATCCGTATCGGTCGTGAACATTAAAATCTATCAATAACAAGATTAATCATAGCACAACAACTTAACGATTACAAATACTTTTTTAAATCCTGAATACTTTTTTCGTGAAGAGAAATAAGTTTGTCACCGAAATGTTTTGCTTCTTTGGAGGCATCACAGTAAAGATGATTTTTCTGGATTGCTTTGATCATTCCCATCGTATATCCTTGAATACACATTTCAGAAAGATGACTGACATTTTTATCAGACATAGCCTTTAATTTGGTCATCCATTCAGAATATGTTTTCAAAAGATCATTTAATTCTTCTGTGGAATCACCATTGGAAGTGATCGTATCTTTTATAGAATCTGATAAATTTTGATATTCTTCTTCCTGGCTGATGATCAAAGCCTTAAAATCACAGTCTGTCGTGATCTTTCGAATCTCAGGAATGGTTTCTAAAACCATTGCAATGTTTTGATAAATACTGTTTAATAAATTTTCATTATCCATAATTGTAAAACTCCTTTTGTTTATAGGATGTTCCATATAACAGTTTCTATACATAAAAGTGGAAATATGATAAAATGGCAGACATAAAATGAAATTTACATCGATTTAAGCATGAAAAGAGATAATAAGCAGGAGCAAGAAAAAGATGAGCAAAGAAAATTTTGAGAAGCAGATCCGAAAAAGAATGGAACAGTTAGATGAGATCAACGAACATGGAATATTTAAAGAATTAAAAGGAACTGTCACAGATTTTAATTATGATACCAAAAGTTTAACCATGACGTTCGAGGCCACAAAGTTTCATGAAAATGCATTTGGAATCATGTTTGGAGGTTCTCTGGCAGGGATGTTTGATATTGCATTTGGAACATTGACTGCTGGATTGGGCGATTATAGTGTAGCCCCAACGGTGCAGCTTTCTACAACATTTTTAAAAGGAATACCAACAGGAGCAACCGTAAGAACAGAGGTAGAAGCAGTGTCCACAGGAAAAACGATCATGAATTTTGTTGGAAAAGCCTATGTAGGAGAAGAACTCGTCGGAAGCGCCAGCGGGACATTTATGACACCGCGGCCATTTAAGAAATTTAATACAGAAAAATAAAGAAAAAGGATATTGATCGTGACACCAATATCCTTTTTATATCATAGGAAATTCCAAGGGAATCCCCTTGATAAAGTTATTTTATAAAGCAACTTGCTCGATCTCTTTTACAGCATCAAGGATCATATCAGGAGTTACTTCATAAGGCCATACACGTACATCAATTCCAGATAAAGCCTTTGTGATCACAGCATCCATATCATCAATCGTCGCATGAATATCCGCAAGTTTCACAGGAAATCCCATATTCTTGGAGAATTCATAGATTTTCTTAAATTCCTCTTCCTGATGATCAACTTTTAATAAGATCAGGATACAATAAGCAACAATCTCACCATGGAGATGTCCATGTTCTTCGGTAGATTTACATACAGTAAATCCGTTATAGCAGGCATGTGCAAGTCCAGTATTTAAATCAATTCCAACAAGATTTGATACAAAACCAGTAGAAACGATAATTCCAAGAATGACTTCTTCCAGAGCTTTTCCAGGAGTATGATTTCGACATTCTTCTAAGGCTTCTACACCGTATTTTACTAATGGTCTGGCACAAAGATTACTGATCTGGACGCCCATGGAAGTGCTATGGTCTAGATCATTATCACCACGAGCACTGGTTGTACATTCATAAAATTTAGCCATTGTATCACCAATTCCAGCCCACAGGTACTTTTCAGGAGCATTGGCGATCACTTGTGTATTGATAAAGATCCATTCAGAAGGTTTCTCCTGGAAAGAATATTCACGAAGTGAACCATCTGGATGATAGATGATACCAAGTGATGTACAAGAAGCACAAGTAGAAGCAATCGTTGGAAATGTAAAGAATGGTCGGTTGCTTTCCTGTGACAATACTTTACAAGTATCAATCGCTTTTCCGCCACCACATGCAAAGATCATATCAGCATCAATAACTTCTTGATGAGAATTTAATTCATCTATGTGTTCACGACTGGCTTCACCACCGTATTCAAAGACACCGGTGATCATGATATTGCTGTCAGCAACAGCTTCTTTGATCAAATCGGCAGCGGCAGCCAAGGCATGTGTTCCTCCGATGATCACAGCTTTTGTTCCGTATTTTTCACATACCATAGGGATGTCGGCATATGCGTCGGTTCCAATGGAGTAATTTGGGTAGTATTTTCTCATAAGTCATATAACTCCTTCCGTTTTGTTAATTTTTTTCATTATACTCTTGAAAGAATGTTTTGACAAATATTATGGAAGTAGTAAAATATATTTGTTCCCTAATCTTAAGTTTTCTGCTTTTTTCAAAAGTAAAAAAACGGAAAGTCTAAGGTGACAGGAAAGATAAGAATAGAACATAAAGGAAGGTAATATAAAATGGCAAAGATTGATATCATATCAGGATTTTTAGGAGCAGGTAAAACAACTCTGATTCAGAAATTATTAAAAGAAGCATTAAAAGGAGAGAAAGTCGTACTGATCGAGAATGAATTTGGCGAGATCGGTATCGATGGAGGATTTCTTAAGGACGCAGGGATTGAAGTAACAGAGATGAATTCTGGATGTATCTGTTGTTCTTTAGTTGGAGATTTCGGAAGTGCATTAAAAGAAGTAGTCACACAGTACAACCCAGACCGTATCATCATTGAACCATCAGGCGTTGGTAAATTATCAGATGTTATCAAAGCTGTACAAGGTGTTGCGGAAGATGTTGAACTAGACTTAAACAGCTTTGTGACAGTTGCAGATGCAAAGAAATGCAAGATGTATATGAAGAACTTTGGTGAATTCTATAACAATCAGGTAGAATATGCAGGATCTATCATCTTAAGCCGTACAGGAGATGTAGCAGAAGATAAATTAAATGAAAGTGTAGCACTGCTTCGTGAACATAATGAAAAAGCTGCGATCATCACAACACCATGGGATGAGCTTTCTGGAGAACAGATCTTAAAAGTTATGGAAGATGGAAATGATATGGTCAAAGAATTATTAGAAGAAGAGGAAATCTGCCCTGTGTGCGGTGGACACCATGATCACGAACATCATCACGACCATGATCACGAACATCACCATCACGATCATGATGAAGAATGCAGCTGTGGATGCGGACATGATCACGACCATGATCATGAACATCATCATCATCACGATCATGATGAAGAATGCAGCTGTGGATGTGGACATGACCATGATCACCACCACCATCATCATGCAGATGAAGTATTTACAAGCTGGGGAAAAGAAACACCTAAGAAATATAATAAGGAAGAATTGGATACGATCTTACAGAAATTATCCAAAGATGACAGCTATGGTATGATCTTAAGATCCAAAGGTATTTTACAGACAGAAGATGGATCATGGATTCAGTTTGATCTTGTTCCAGGAGAATATGAAATCCGTGAAGGAAGTGCGGATTACACAGGAAGAATCTGTGTGATCGGATCAAAATTAAAAGAAGATGAATTAGAAGGTTTATTCTTCTAAATAACAGGAGGAAAAAGAATGTACGAATTACCGGCATATCTGGTATGGGGATTTTTAGAAAGTGGAAAATCAACACTGATCAAAGAAACATTAAGCCAGGATTATTTTAATGACGGCGAGAAAACAATGATCCTTACGTTTGAAGAAGGAGAAGTCGAATACGATAAAGAGATGCTAGAGAAGACAAATTCATTTGTGGTGAATATTGAAAATATGGAAGATTTCACAAAAGAATTTGTCAGAGGATGTCAGAGAAATTATTATCCAGACCGTGTCATGATCGAATACAATGGAATGTACTCTATTGACGATCTGATGGATGTAGTAGATGAAACAGATCTTGAGTTATATCAGGTGATCGTAACAGTTGATGCATCTACAGCAGATTTGTATTTGAAAAATATGAAATCTATGTTTATGGAAATGTTTAAGATGGCAGATCTTGTCATTTTTAACCGCTGTGATGACAATACGAATATGGGAAGTTTCCGAAGAAGCATCAAAGCAGTCAATCCAAGAGCACAGGTAGGTTTCGAACGTGCCGATGGAAAAGAGATGGCACAGGATGAACTGCTGCCATATGATGTGAATGCAGATGTGATCAAAGTCGAAGATGAAGATTATGGAATCTGGTATATCGATGCGATGGAACGTCCAGAGGTTTACGAAGGAAAGACTGTGGAAATGCGTGTTCAGGTCCAGCGCAGTCCAAAGATGCCACCGGGAATGATCATTCCTGGACGTAAAGCAATGACATGTTGTGAAGATGATATGACATTTATTGGATATCTGTGTAGATTAAACCAGACGAAATCCAAGACATTAAAGAGAATTCTCAATAACGAATGGGTAACATTAACAGCACAGATCCATTCAGAATACAATGAAGCATACGATAAGACAATGCCAATCTTAACAGCGATCAGAATCGAAAAATCAGAACCACCAAAAGAACAATTGGTATATTTTTAAGTTTATTAATATATCCTTAAGTTTGTTAGTATATTTTGAGGGTTATTAGTATATTTCTGAATTTTAAGATCAGGAGAGGAATAAAAATGCAGCGAAATTTAACAAAAGGACCGATTACGGTCAATTTATTATTTTTCGCCCTGCCATTAATGTTTGGAAACCTATTACAACAGCTGTACAATGTAGCAGACACCTGGGTCGTCGGAAGATACCTGGGTGCTGATGCATTGGCAGCTGTTGGTTCTTCTTATACACTTATGACATTTTTAACATCTATACTACTAGGACTCTGTATGGGAAGCGGAGCAGCAATCTCCATGCTGTATGGAAGCGGCGAAAAAAAGAAAATGAGACAAAGTATCTTTATGGCATTTTGTCTGATCGGTGCAATCGCACTTGTGATCAATATTCTAGTGTATCTCGGAATGGATGGAATTTTGTGGATCTTAAGAGTACCGGCATCGATCAAAGGATTGATGAAAGACTATTTATGGGTGATTTTCTTAGGAATTCTTGCAACATTTTTATATAATTATTTTGCAAATCTGCTGAGAGCGATCGGAAATTCGATGGTACCATTATTATTTCTGGCAGTTTCCTCTGTACTAAATATCATCTTAGACCTTTTGTTTGTATTGAAATTCCACTGGGGAGTTGGAGGAGCCGCAGGAGCCACGGTATTTTCACAGTATGTATCAGGAATTGGAATCTGTATCTATGCATATGCGAAAGTAAAAGACATCAGGATTGCAAAACAAGACATGAAGTGGAGGAAAGAGAACCTTTCCTTGATCCTAAATCTGTCAGTAATGACAAGCCTGCAGCAATCCATCATGAACTTTGGAATTTTAATGGTACAAGGATTAGTAAACAGCTTCGGAACCGTCATCATGGCTGCATTTGCAGCAGCTGTGAAGATCGATTCCTTCGCATATATGCCAGTACAGGACTTTGGAAATGCATTTTCTACTTATGTGGCACAAAATTATGGGGCAAATGAAAAGAAGAGGATTAAAGACGGAATCAAGAGTGCTGTGATAATGTCTATGGTATTCTGTGTGTTTGTCAGTCTGCTTGTATCTATCTTTGCGAAACCATTGATGCAGATCTTTATTGATTCGGGAGAAACACAGATTATTGCAGTAGGAGTTCATTATTTAAGAATTGAAGGGGCCTGCTATGTTGTTCTTGTTGTATGGATATTACAGGGCGGTGAACCAGCCATTGATGTCTGTGATCTTGACGATTGCTTCGCTTGGCACACGAGTTCTGCTGGCTTATGTATTGTCAGCGATTCCGGTGATTGGGGTTACTGGGATTTGGATGGCGGTGCCGATTGGGTGGTTTTTGGCGGATGCGATAGGAATTTGCTATTATTTTCGGAAATTCTGATTTGAAGGATAGTCGTTGACTGTTGTATGAGACAAAAAAATCTTTCGTCTCAGGTTCTTTCCGTCTCATACAACGGAACGCTATTCAAATCACTACGAGGTGTGTATGTTATTATTTCGTTTTTCTCATATACAGTCCCAACGACTACCGTTCAAACCGCAAAATTTATGGACATAGCTTCATCTCCCCAAGCATACACTGTAAAAACAACATTTACAGGGGGCTTTCCATTGAAGAAATACATGGAAGAACGGGTCATTGAAAGTGCAACCTACATCATCGAACACAACGCCACGGTCCGCCAGACAGCCAAGCAGTTCGGAGTCAGCAAAAGCACGGTACATATAGATGTAACAAAAGAGGCGTTTTTGTGAAGGTTGTTTATGAGGTGAGGTAAGAGTCTTTAGTGGGGGTAAAATCTTTACATGTAATATCCTGTGTTCAAAAGGTAGGATTTAAGCGAAAAAAGCATCGTGACCATGAGGAAATATAAAAGTAAAAAGTATTCTATGATAAAGTATAAAGGCTTAGAGGAGAATGTCTCTTCTAAGTTTTTTTAATAAGAAAGCAGTTTAGGCGTTTGCTTTTGAAGTTATAATAAGTGTAGTAAAACTTACACCAGATGGAACAGGATACTGTACTAAGATGATATTTGTTAAAGAGAAACTATTGATGGATAGAATGTCGGATATTCAGTTACGATTTTTCAATATAGGATGAGAAAGTTTTTTTGATGAAGTGTAATAATATGTAGTCATATGCTTTGTAGAAAAATCTGTAGGAATTAAAATTTTTTGTTTTATGGAAAGATTATAATTATGATATACTGAAAGAAAACGATAAAATAGAAGTTGTGGAGGTAATATGCTTATGAAAAAATTTCTTTCTTTGTTTTTGTGTCTTACTTGTGTGCTGACTTTAGTTGCGTGTGGAAAAAAGGTAGCTCCTATTACGCTACCTCAAACCGACGAGATTACATCTATTGATATAACTTTTGGGGAAAATACAGTAAGTCATTCAGACAAAACTTGGATAAGTGAAATAATCGCCGATATTTCCAGTTCTGAACCGACTAAGAAGGAAAGTGTTCAAGACTGTCCACAAGTGGAAAGTTATATCAAAATTGACTTCCAGTTTGAGACAGGAACAAGTACTATCTTTGCGTATGAGGATAGTGGTAAATACTATATTGAACAGCCTTATCAAGGAATTTATAAAATTGATAGCCAATTATTCGAAAGGTTACAAGAAACTGATTAATTTCAGTTTGTTGAGATAAACGTGAATTTGAGGAAAAGAAGAATGGAAGATAAAAAAATATTACTTGATAATATTAACAAAATTCATACAACTGAAATGGGAGTTGATAGAATTAAAAGAAATCTAAAAATAGATACAGTAGATGTTGTTGAATACTGCAAAAATAAAATTGTGGATGAAAATTGCCATATATACAAACAAGGTAAAAATTGGTATTGTGAAATTGAAAATATTAAAATAACTATCAATTCATATAGTTATACAATTATTACAGCACATATTATTAAGTAAATTATAACCGAGGTGGAAATATGGCATCAAGCAAAGAATATTTAGATTTTATTTTAGGGCAGCTATCTGAGTTAGAAGATATCACTTATCGAGCTATGATGGGAGAATTTATTATTTATTATCGTGGCAAGATTGTAGGTGGCATCTATGATGATAGACTACTTGTTAAACCAGTAAAATCTGCAATTAGTTATATACCGGCAGCTCGTTATGAATTACCTTATGAGGGAGCAAAAGAGATGTTGTTGGTTGATGAAGTCGATAATAAGGATTTTTTGACAGGCTTGTTTAATGCTATGTATGATGAGTTGCCAAATCTCAAAAAGAAAAAATAACAATCCTAGTTTATCAAATTAAAAGAGTTAAGATAAATAGAATTTATGGAGGAGACAATGATGGATAAAAAGATACAAAAAATAGGAGTGATTTGTTCAATTGTGCAGATTATATTAAGCATAATATGCTTGATTTATAATGCGATAAATCAAGAAAATATTATAATTTGGATATTATTATTATGTTCTGGAATTTTTTTGTTAAGCTCGAATATTAGTAGAAACAATAAAAAAGAAGACGAGTGAGGAAGTGTAAAATCCAGCTTGTCGAACCGAAAAACACTGTAATAACATGTATAAAAGAAAATATAAAACACCCTACTGAGTAGGTTGAACTAAATGCCCCTATGATTTCAATTTTGAAGTCATAGGGGTATTTTTTGTGCAGAAAAATAAAAAATTTCTTTTTTCACCCTGTATTTTCCCCTCTGAGCCTTTCGTTATATGAGAGAAAAAAATAAAATTCATTTTTATTTGTAAAAACCCCTCTCTACGTTCTGATATATGAGGAACAAATTACATTTGCCTTAAAAGAATCGGGTCTGATTCAAGAACAAAGAAAAAACGAAAAGAGAAAGGAGAAATTACATGAACAAAACAATCTTAATGGGAAGACTGACAAAAGATCCGGAGGTGAAATATCTCCAGGATGAAAACAGTACTGCAATGGCAAGATACACGCTGGCAGTAGAAAGACGATATCGAAAGGATGGAAAGGCAGAAACAGATTTTATTTCTTGTGTTACCTTTGGGAAGAATGCTGAGTTTGCAGAACAATATCTGAAAAAAGGTTTGAAGATTTTAGTAAGCGGACGGATCCAGACAGGAAGCTATGTGAATCAGGAGGGGAATAAAGTTTATGCCACCAACGTGATCGTAGAAGAACATTATTTCGCAGAAGGGAAGAAACTGTCAGGAGCAGAAAAGAAAGAAGATACCGATCCAGATGGATTTATGCATCTTCCAGACGGAGAAGAACTTCCGTTTGAGTAAGAAAAACTCGGATGCTGAAAGCAGAAGAGCGCACTTATATACCTTACAAGGTATGTGCGTCCTACGGAAGTAGCATCTTTCTGAAGGAGAATTCCGAAAGTGTTTGCGGATGATCCATCCGAAGAAGGGTTCCCCTTCCGGCAGAAATGCCTATCCCGTAACAGAGAAAAAGGAAGAATTGAAAAGGAGGAAAAATGATATGGCGAAGAAAAAAACATTTCAGGAATATACTCAGGAAGCATTTCTTGAGATTGAAAAAACAGAAGCTGCATTGAAACAGGCAAAGCTTGAGAAGGAACAGGCAGAGCACAGGATCCAGAGATCCTTGAACTATCTGGATACACAGAAAAAGAAAAAACGAAAGGCACGAACCCATCTGTTGATCCAGAAAGGAGCAGCCATAGAAGCAATCTGTAAAGATACCAAATATCTGACCGAGGCAGAATTTTATCAGCTGATGGATGAACTTCTTCATGATCCCGCTTGTAAGTTTTGTGATGTCGTTCATGAAATGGTTCGTGGACGGGCGGAAACTGCAGAAGCAAAAGAACGAGAATTAGAAGAAGAGGAAGCACTATTAAAGGCGATGCAGCGAGGTGAACTGCCACAGGGAGATGAGTAAGATGGGATGCTATCACTTTCATCTGAATCAATTATCCAGAGGAAAAGGACAGTCTGCCATTGCCAGTGCTGCCTATCGGGCCGGTGCAAAACTGGAATGTACTTATTACGGGGAAGTAAGTGATTATACGAGAAAAGGCGGTGTGGTGTTGGCGGAGATCCACCTTCCCAAACAGGCTCCGGAGAGATTCAAAGACAGGGAGACCCTTTGGAATGAGGTGGAATGGATCGAAGGGAATAAGAAAGCACAGCTGGCACACAGCTTTGACATTGCCTTGATGAATGAGTTTTCTATGGAAGAAAATATTGAGCTTGCAAGAAGATTTGTAGAAGAACAGTTAGTCGCAAGAGGGATGATCGCTGATCTGGCAATCCATGATCCGAAGAAGGCAAAGGATAAAATTCCCAATCCCCATATGCACATCATGGTTCCCATCCGCCCTTTACAGGAAGATGGCACTTGGGGACAAAAACAAAAAAAGGTTCCAGTACTGACACCGGATGGACAGCCGGTTCTGAATCAGAAAGGGCAGCCGGTATTTCGGGCGGTACATACAACGGATTGGAGCAGGAAAGAAACCTTGGAAGAATTGAGAAGTGCCTGGGCGAGGATGTGCAATGAACTGTATGAAGAAAAAGGACTTACAGAAAGAGTCGATGCCAGATCTTATGAGGAACGGGGGATTGATAAAATCCCGATGGTGCATGAAGGACCGAATGTACAAGCAATGGAAGCACGAGGAATTTCCACTGCACTGGGAAGTTTAAACAGACTCATCCGTGCCTTGAATGATATGAAAGAATGGGCAAAGAATCTTCTTCAATGGTCTTTGTTTCGACAAAGCCAGTTGATGGAACGGATGCTGTTCTTACATCAGCCAACTTTAGCGGATTATCTAAGAAACTATTATGACAAGAGAAATGCAGTCGCAGGATCCTACGCTTATGGGACGCAAAAGGCGAAGAATACAAATCTGAAACAATTTGCAGAGACGATTCGCTTTCTGGAAGAGCAGGATGTGAGAACCCCGGAACAGCTGACAGAGAAAATCCAGGAATTGGATACTCAGCTAAAAGAGGTGAGTCAGCGGCTGAATAAACAACTGGCTGCTTTACGAAGTGTCAACAGTAACCTTTATGCAATGAAAGAATATTTTGAAACGAGACCTGTTTATCTGGAATTAAAGAACAAATATTTTGGCAGGGAGAAATTTAAAGCGGAACATAAGAAGGAACTTGCCGGATATTATCGTTCAGAAAGGATCTTAAAAGAAAATCTGGATGCGAATGGAAAAATACCAGAAGGACAATGGAAACGAGAAGCCGCCAGTTTATCAGAAGAGATTGCTGCTTTACGAAAAGAAGATAAACGGATCCATGCCATGTTACGAAAGTATGAGAAAGTCAAAAATCATGTGGAAGTTTTGATGGCAGAAGAGGACGAGGAGGTTTCTCTTCCAGAAACAAACAAACGGGAGCAATCCACAGAAACAAAAGAAGCAGTGAGAACCATGAAACGAAAGAAGAAACATCATGGAATGGAATTATAGGAGGAATTTTAGAAGATGGAAGAATATACAAGAGAACAGATTCAAAGAGCAGATGATACCGATTTATATGTTTTCCTTTCTGGGAGAGGAGAACAGTTCAAACGATGTGGGAAGGAATACCGGTGGTTACGACATGACAGTGTGATGATCAATAAGAATGAATGGTATCGTTTTAGTCAGAATAAAGGCGGTCATGCCATCGATTTTATGAAAGAATTTTACGGTCTTTCTTTTGCAGAGGCAGTCAAAGAATTATTAGGAGAAGAGGGAATTGGAGAAACAAACAGAAGAACGGCAAAGGAAGATGCAGGCAGACAGAAGGTCTGCCCCATCCCCTTGCCTGGATTGGAACTGCCAGAAAGAAATGAAAGCTGTGAGATTGCAAGGAAGTATCTCATTGAACAGAGAAAACTATCGGAACAGCTGATAGATCAGATGATTGCAAAGGGGGATATTTATGAAAGTAAAAAATATCACAATGTGGTGTTCGTTGGAAGAGATAAAGAACAGAATCCCAGATATGCAGCTATGCGTGGAACTGATGAGAACAGATATCGTGGGGAGGCAAGAGGTTCGGAAAAAGCCTATGGATTTGGCCATATAGGAACGGATGAAAAACTGTTTGTGTTTGAATCTCCCATTGATCTTTTGTCTTATATCACTGCAGTTCCAGAAGAATGGGAAAAGCATAGTTATATTTCCCTAGGAGGATTGAGTGAAAAAGCAATGAAACGGATGTATACAGAATATCCTCAGATCCATTCCATCTACTTGTGTCTGGATAATGATGAGCCTGGAAATGAGAGATGCAGGCAGTTTGTTTCTCTTATTCCGGAGGAACTGAGTGTGTACCGATTAGAACCGGTGAAGAAAGACTGGAATGAATGTCTGGTAGCAGAAGTTCCGGTAGAAAATATGGCAAAGCAGATGTGTTGGAGAGATGCCAGGGAAAAACCAGTTCCGGTCATGAAGATGTCTGAGGTTGAGGAAACGGTGGTTCAGTGGTTATGGTATCCATTCATTCCCTTTGGAAAGGTTACTTTGATTCAGGGGAATCCGGGAAAAGGAAAAACATGGCTTGCAATGGCGATTGCTGCATACTGTACCAACGGAAAGGAACTTCCCAATGCACTTCCCATAGAACCCTTTAATGTGTTGTATCAAACAGCAGAGGATGGGATAGCAGATACCATTAAGCCTAGTGTGCTGTATCGTTGATATTTAACATTATTACTGCATCTTATTCAGATGCAGTAGTAAATGTCGGATACAAGGAATTCAATTTAATTCTTGCATCCTCCGTTCGAAATTGCCAGTTTACCTTTGCGGCTACGGTATTTCGTTCAACTTCCCATGCTGATAATTCCTTACGAAGATTTGAAATATTATCAATCCTTCTGTTCAAACATTGTCTGGTCATGACGTTAAGTTCGATTTCTGCAATATCAAGCCAGCTGCCATGTTTTGGTGTGTAGTGAATCTCCAACCGTTTCATGATTCTTCTGGCTTCATCAGCAGGGTAACGTTTGTACAATGATGCTGGTTTATGTGTATTAAGATTATCCATTACAAGAATTATTTTTTCTACATCTGGATACATGACATCGGCAAGATATTTGATTTCTTCTGCCCAGTCAATTGCAGTCCGATGTTCCCGAACACTTACATGATGAGCTCCACCAAGCGGTTCTACGAATGCAAAAATGCTGCATGTACCATTTCTGACATACTCAGAATCTACTTTCTGGTCATTGCCGGGACGCATAGGAAGTGGGGATCTTGCCTCGCCAAGTAACTGATATGGTTTTTCGTCCATACAAACAACGGGGCGTTGTGGGTTATATGGAAGTTCGTATACATCGAGAACATCCTCCATACAAGCTATAAATTCTGCGTCCTCTCTTGAGGGAATGCACCAGTATTCATTTTTGTGAGGTCGAAGTTTGTTTTTTTTAAGGCTCTACGGATAGCATCTTTGCTAACCGGTGTATCAAGCACTACTTTGGCTTCTTTTTCCAGCAGACGCAAAGTCCATCTGGAATGACCTTCTGGAACAGGACCGCAGGCAAGTTCAATAATACGTGCTTCTGCACGTCCATCAAGGATACGCCTTGCATTGTCGGAATTGATATTTCTTTTGAACTCGGTAACCGCTTCAATGCCACCGGAAAAATATTTGGTCACTGTATTCGTTACAGTTGTCAGGCAAACACCATTTGATCTTGCGGATTGCTCATGGGTTAATACTTTCCCATGAGCCTCATCCAAATCAATAATAATCTGGCATCTGCTTCGAATAGTTTTAGATGTATTACTTTTGCGAATTATAGATTTTAATGTCTTCAATTCATCATCTGTAAGTTTAATGACATATTTTCTTGGTCTTGCCATATAAATCACCGCCGTTTTCTTTTATTTTAACATGAAGCGGCTATAATAGCTATAAATATTTAGTTAAATATCAACAATACAGTGCACTAGATTAGCAAAATGTGGTGCAGATATGACAAGGGTGCGATTCATCAATGAAGATGAAAAACAGCTTTCTATGACGGACGATCGGATTGAAAAAGCCATTCGACAGAATAATGTACGACTCATGATTATGGATCCCATACAGGCTTATCTGGGAGCCAATGTGGATATGAACCGGGCAAATGAGATTCGTCCCTTATTTCGACATCTCAGTATGATTGCAGAGAGAACTGGATGTGCCATTGTTCTCATTGGACATTTGAATAAATCATCGGGAAGTCAGAGTGATTACCGTTCCCTGGGATCCATTGATATCGCAGCGGCAGTACGAAGCATCTTATTTGTAGAAAAGGTGGAAAAAGAGAAGGAACAGGATATCCGAGTGGTATACCAGCAAAAGGATTCTCTTGCTAAGAAGGAAAATCCAGTAGCGTTTTCTTTAGGAGAAGAAGGCTTAAAATGGTTAGGAGAATACGATATATCCATTGAAGATCTGCTGATGGGGAAAGCAGGAACGAAAAAGGAAACGAAACTGGAAAAGGCACAGAAGTTGATCCTGGAGTTATTAAACAAACGAAAAGTAATGTGTTTAGAAGAATTAGAGGCAGAACTACTAGCCTATGGGATTTCTTCCAGAACAGGAAGAGATGCAAGAAAGCAATTGGAAAGTAGATTAAGCTACGACTGGTGTCAGGGAAGAAAAACAGTTGCGTTAATCACAGAATAAAGGATGACATTGGCAAAAAACTACTTTGGCATTGGCAGTCTTTATAGATACCTTTGCCAGCCGCCAATGTCAGAGTAATTACGAATAGATGATAGTTAAGGTCTATTTTAATAGGTATTTTCATAGTAATGGACAAAGAGAAAAGGGAGGTGGGAGCACCGCTATGAAGAAACAAAAACTGAATTATCGTTTTCATAATCCGAATACTGCGGAAGTGACCGCCGATTACATATTAAAAGTATTTATTGAGGTGAATGCGAAGAAAGTTGAACGAGTTATGCAGGAGGTAGCTGAGAAGAGTGCGGAAGAGGACAAGCAGGAGAAAAAATAAATTATCCAAGCATATTCAAGGTTTATTCGAGAGGGAAATCGAGAACTGGCTCAGATGTTGCGAAATGTATATCATCAATAGTTTGTTTTTAACTGTGAAAAATAGGAAAAAATTAAAATGCAATATATGAGAGAAAACCTCATATATTGTTTGCAAAAATGAAAAATAGAGTATAATAAAGAGTAAATAAGATAAAATCTGAAATGGAGGTAACGGTATGTTATGTCAATTTACAGTTAAGAATTATAAGAGTATACGAGATGAGATGACGTTTGATATGCAGGCGGCGGCTATTTCGGAGCATGAAGATAAAGTGATACGGGATAAAAATGGGGAGCAGTTTTTACCGGTTTCTGCAATATATGGTCCAAATGGTGGTGGAAAATCAAATGTCTTGGAAGCATTGCATACTGTGGCAGCAAAAGTGTTACGCCCGTTGTATGCAACAGGAGATAACGAGGAACGTGTTTTTCTTCAGAAAAAATTACTGATTGAGCCATTTGCATTTTCAGAAGAAATGAAAAGTGAACCGACAGAATTTGAAGTTTTCTTCCGAACAGAACTGGCAGAGTATAGATATATACTTCATGTGAAAAGAGAGATTGTTGTATATGAATGCCTAGATCGTGTGAAATTGGAGACGGGAAGACGTTCAGCTCTTTTTGAGCGAAATGCAAAGGAAACAATATTAAAGGGTGTGTTTGCAAAATTAAAGATTAGTGACGAACTTTCTGAAACATTACCATTATTATCTTATTTAGGAATTATCTATAAGAAAAATGAGGTGGTAAAAGACGTTTTAGAATGGTTTGAATACGGCATTGATTTTCTAAACTATGGGAATCCGATTGAAGAACTTCGTATGGCAGTATCAAATTCAGAGGATGTAAAGCAGTTAATGTTGAATATGATTCAGGAAATGGATTTGGATATTGTGGATTTCCGAGTTGTGAAAGATGAAAACGATCGAATTGATGTGTATACAAAACATATGGTAGAGGGATATGAAGCAGAACTAAATTTGTTTGATGAATCCAGCGGTACGAAGAAATTGTTTGGGTTAATGTCATTTATTGCTGACAGCTTATTATCCGGAGCAACACTGGTAATTGATGAACTAGATGCAAAAATCCATCCTGTGTTATTACGCCATATAATTATGGTGTTCAATGACATGAGTATCAATAAGAAAAAGGCACAGCTGATTTTTACATCTCATGATTTATCTACAATGAATAGTGAGGTATTTCGCAGGGATGAAATCTGGTTTGTGGCGAAAGGGAATGCACAGAATTCTCAATTATATTCTCTTGTAGAGTTTAAAAATGAGAAGGGCGAGTCTGTTCGTAAAGATGCCAAATTTGATAAACAGTATCTTGAAGGTAAGTACGGTGCAGATCCACACCTCAGAAGAATTGTAGATTGGGGGAAGGTTAATGCCTAAGAAAGCCAGAACAGAAGCGTGGAGAAAGAAGCGCCGCCAAGAGCATTTGGAAATGAAAAAATACAGATATTACATTTTCTGTGAAGGTCAGGAAACGGAACCGAAATATTTCCAAAGGTTCAAAAAATGGATTGAAGAAAATCCGATTTACAAAGACATGGTTTTGATTGAAATAGAGCCTTGTCAGGCGGAGAACATGCGTGTAATTGGAATGGCAGAAGAATATGTGAAAAAGAACTGACTTCGAAAAGGGCAGATATGAAGTCAATAAATATATTGATAGAAATATTGCTTTAAATTAGCCAATACGATTGGCTATGTTTTATATATTTATTATGTTAGTTTATGTCGAATATGAGGGGAAATTAAAAAAATAGCACTCACCTATTGACAGTGCTAGTAATTTAGGGTATCATAAAAATACCAAGAGCGCTGTTGTTTATATATGTAGCAGCCAAATATGAGAATGTACTTTTACAATTGCATAGAGTTCGTGAAAGAAATAAAAAGTTTCCTACATCGTATTCTAGGCGTCCAACAATCGGATGTCTTTTTTTGATATAAGAGATAAAGGAGCAAAGAAACATATTTGGCATTAGTTTGATTGTAAATTAGGAGGATTTTTATTATGAACGAAGCAGTTATGAGAGCACAAGGATATGCAATAAGTATGGAACATGATATGAGCCGAGTGTTCGGATGTGAGAGATTTGGATTTGCTGGTATAATCCATAGTGATTTTATCAGAAGAAATCCTCTTGCAGCGATATTAGCCACTTGCGGATTCGTATATGCAAGAGGAGATGATAGCAGTAAAAAACAAGTTGAGAAATTTATAGAAGATACGAGGTTTTATTGGGAAATGCCATTGGATGAACTCTTATCATTTGAAACATCTAGTAAGACGGTGGGGATAAAAACGGTAGAACTAGAATATGAAAATGGCGAAAAAGCGTTAGAAGATATTATGGATAAGTTCAGTGGTATATGTGACTTAGTTCGATAGTTACTTTTTTAAAATTTTATAAACACAGGCTCAGATATTTTAGGCGAAAACCTCCAGAAAAATCTGGAGGTTTTTTATTAATTGATATTAAAAACCTGGGTTATTCAAGACTACATGTCTTTTATGGGAAAGAAAGATATAATTTTAACAAAAATCTGTAAGTCGATATCTGATGGAATTTGGACAGTTATATGTTATACTTAAAGGATATAAATATGTTTTGTTTAAGATGTTAATATATTATAGAAGGGAGAAAGCACTTATGCCAAAAGCAGGAGATAGATTTATTGTTGAAATTAAACCGTCACATTTAGGTTGGGGAACACATCGTTATACAGATACACGTGATCCGATTTATGGAGAAGGATATATTAAAATTCCGAGAGAATATGCAGGTGCATTTGAGGTATTTAATGATAATCATACAGTAGCAAATCCAAGATATTCTTGTGTTGCAATAAATGGTTCTTTTTCGGGAATTTTACTTGCACAAGGGTGTAGCAAAGCTGGGGATATATACGCAAAGCAGTTTGCGCAAGAAGGTAATTTAAAAGGTATCGGCAATTGGTATAGAAGTGTTGGTGCACAGGTTGGAGGACGTGTTGAGGTAATATTTACTTCTGCAAATAGTCTTACGATTGAATACATAGGATGAAAATATATAGCAGAGAATGAATTTGAAGGTACTTTTCGTATATAATTTTTATTGGAGTTGATGATTTGGATAATCTTACAAGAGAACAAAGACATAAAAATATGAGAAATATCAAGTCCAGAGATACGAGCATTGAGTTGACATTGCGAAAAAAGCTATGGGAAAAGGGATATCGTTACAGGAAGAATTATGTCGAATTACCTGGAAAACCGGATATAGTTCTTACAAAATATAAGATTGCAATATTCTGTGACAGTGAGTTTTTTCATGGAAAAGACTGGGAAGTTTTAAAACCACGTTTAGAAGCTGGAAATAATTCGGAATATTGGAAAAAGAAAATAGAAAGAAATATGGAACGTGATGATGAAGTAAACAAAGCCTTGATATTTCTTGGATGGACGGTAATTCGTTTTTGGGGGAAGGATATTTTAAAAAAATGTGATGAGTGTATTCGTGTCATTGAAGAATGTATTTTTGATTTAGGTATGCAAGATGAGGGGTTGTCTGAATAAGCTTTCAAGTAATAGAAAAAAGAAAGGCTTGTCGGTTATAATTTTAATAAACAGATAGATGGAGATACAAAAGATGAGATTGCTATATTCAAATATGCTTCCTATGAAATTAGAAGATGAGCAGGAATCTTTTATAGATTATTTTCAGGAAGCAATTCAGAAAGCTGATGAAATTGAAATTGCAGTGGGCTATGTGTCAAAGGCTGCGCTAAAAGAATTAGAATCATTAGTTGACAAGTTTGGTATAAAAAGAATTTGTCTGATTATTGGAATGTATTATCATGAAGGAATGCCGGAAGGTACATATAATGTTGCTATGGCATTAAATGAAAACTGGGTAGAAAAAGAAATCGGTGAGGTTCGTTTGGTAAGAACCTTTAAATATCATGGGAAAGCATATATCTTTTATAAAGAAGGAGTTCCGTTTGCAGGAATTATTGGCTCACATAATCTGGGAGCAATTAAATTGGAGGCTTCAAATCGGCGGCAGTATGAATTATCAGCAGTTACAGAAGATGCTGATGAATTAAAAGAGTTATCATCCCACATTAAAAATATAATGCAGGTTAAGTGCTCTGCAAACATATCTGAATTAAAGGACATTCCATTAATTCGTGAAGAAAACAGGGCATTGGTAGATCAGGAATTTGTTTCAAAAGTGACACCGGAAGAAGTTGAAGCTTATAAAAAACGGCTGACGGAAATATCTTTTGAGATTCCTTTAAAAGTTCCAGAGGATGAGGAAGACCCATCGATGCGTGGGTCTAATATAAATGTGTGTTATGCAAGCGGAAGAAAGCGTGTATGGTGGGAGATAGAAATGGTAGTCGGCAAATCAATTAGAGAGTTGCCAGGATATCCATTACATCAAAAACCATTTATGGCAATTACGGATGATGGATGGAAATTTCAGACATGGACGTGCGGGCAGAATAACAAGAATTTATACTCAAAAGATGATTTGAAAATAATGGGGCGTTGGATAAAAGGGCGTCTTGTTGCGGCTGGTCTGATAGAGCCGGTGAATAGAGTTGAAAGTGATATAGAGGGTAAAGGTGTCATTACACATAAAATGTTAAATAAATATGGCAGAGATACAATTACCTTAACAAAAACAGATATTATTACAAAAGCGGAAGATGGAACAGAATTAGAAGTTTGGATGTTGTCATTCCTTCCAGAAAGCAAAAAACAGGAGGCGTTCGATGAGATATCTTGAAACGTATTTGGAGACAATAGAGAATAGAGGAAACAAGCAGTTAGCAGAATCAATCAAAAAGACCGTGGATAATATTGCTCCTAAATATCTTGAAAGTTTCTCTTTTTGTGCTCATGAGGTTGGTCTGCTTTTTGGAAATGTTCAATCTGGAAAAACCGGGCAAATGTTTGGGGTTATTTCTGCGGCTGCGGATTTGGGATTTCCAGTTTTTCTGGTTTTGACGACAGATAATGTGGTTCTGCAGCAACAGACAATTGAACGTGTTCGTGAGGATTTAAAGGGATTCTGTATTTGTGATGAGTATGATTCTGAGATATTTACGGAAAACTGCCTTATTCTACCTACAATTATTGTTTTGAAAAAGAATGTAAGAACATTAAAACAATGGTCTAATATTTTAGGATCTACAGGTTTTATGAGGGGAAATCCGCTTTTTATAATTGATGATGAAGCAGATGCGGCTTCCTTAAATACTTTGGTGAATAAAAATAATAAGTCATCAATCAATAGATATTTGGATGAGATAAAAGCAAGATCGGCCTGCAGTATTTATTTACAGGTTACAGGAACACCACAGGCACTGTTGTTGCAGACAATGTCTTCCGGCTGGCATCCATATTTTACGTATTATTTTAGGCCGGGAAAAGGTTATCTCGGAGGAGATTTTTTCTTTCCACAGACAGGAAAAGGAGATTGTATTTCGTATATTGACACAATGAAAAATCCACTTGAAGATGCCTTGCTGCACCATTTAGTGGTTTCTGGAATTATGGTTACTGCAGGGAAAAAAGTGACTAACTTTTTAATTCATCCCAGTGTAAGGAAAGCGGTTCATGGAAAGTTTCAGCAAGAAATCAGTAAGATGTTAGTCGAATATAAAGCAAACTGCAGAAGCGGAGAGCTTATTGAACAGTTTAAGATACAATACGATAAGCTGAACCCTGTTAAAGTTGAGAAAAAAGAATTTTCTGTAGTTTTGGAAGCTGTGCAGAATTTATTACTTCGTGATGAAATCAAAGTTTTAATAATGAATGGGAATGCATCTGTATGTAGTGAAGATTATGCAAGAGGTTCAAATATAATTATTGGAGGAAATACGTTGGGACGGGGAGTTACCTTTTCAGGACTCCAGACTATATATTATACAAGAACCGCAAAGAAGCCACAGGCTGACACGATGTGGCAGCACAGCCGGATGTTTGGATATGACAGGGATTCCGGGCTTATGGGGGTTTTCATTGACGAACATTTGTATAAGCTGTTTTCAGATATTAATGCGACAAATAATTCCATAATTTCTCAGGTAGAAAAAGGTATGGATAATGTGAAAATATATTATCCAGAGGGCTTGAATCCTACAAGGAAAAATGTTTTGGATAATAAAAAATTATCTATGATTTCAGGGGGAACTAATTATTATCCGTATTCACCAGATAATGATACAATAGCTGATTTAGATAAATTACTGAACGCTTTTGATGATTCTGAACCATTTTACCAAGTTAATCTTAGATTAATGCGGGAGATTTTTACACATATAAAATCAGGGGATGATTTTAAAGTGGGAAACTTTATTTCTATTATTGATACGACTCTTGCGGAGAAACCTGCAAGTCAAGGCGTATTAATTGTTAGAAGAAATAGAAATGTTGCAAAGAGAACAGGTGCATTGCTGTCACCAAATGATTGGCATCTGGGAGCATCTGTTACTGACAAAATAGTTCTTACTATGTATCAGATGACAGGAGAAAAAGGATGGGGCGGCAAGAAAATTTGGATTCCAAATATTAAACTGCCAGAAAATCTGGTTTACTATGATGTTTCAGAAAACAGCGATATAGATGAGGAAGGTGTGTAATTTGAAAGAAAAGAGCATAGAGTATTCTGAGTTAGCAAAAAGAATATTATTTGAACCATTACAGCTAGATGTAAATAGACTATGCATTGTATCTGGCTATGCCACGCCTAATATGGCATCTTGGATGATTAAAAACCTAAAGGAATTTAAAGCGAATCCCATAGATTTTTCATTAATTGTAGGAATGGTTCCTTTTGATGGACTGAGTATATCTGTTCATGAGGGGTTCAAAAAACTGCAGAATGAAAATATGCCATCTGAAATTGAGAAATATCAGTGCAGTTATGTTTGTGATTATGTACCAGTACATTCAAAAGTATACATATGGCTTAAAGATGAGAAGCCTGTTTTGGCATTTACAGGATCTGCTAATTTTACGCAGAGTGCTTTTGGCAAAGGACGTAAAGAGTATATGGTAGAATGTAATCCAGTTGAAGCATATAGATATTATTGTGAAATTGAAAGAAATACTATTTTTTGTAATCATGCAGAAGTGGAAGAGTCTATTTTGCTCTATCCGACACATAGTGTTTTAGATATGGAAAATAAGCCAATTGGAAGTTTGTCTGGGGAAGGCATTCAGTCTGTATCTTTATCCTTGCTTTCAAGAAACGGAGAAACAGGATCAAAGTCGGGACTTAACTGGGGGCAAAGGAATAAAAGAAATAGAAACGAAGCATATATTCCTCTGCCAGCAAAAATTGTTCGTACAGGCTTTTTCCCGTTAAATGAACAGCATTTTACTGTGGTTACTGATGATGGACATCAGCTCATACTGCGGGTACAACAGGAAGGGGATAAAGCTATAACAACACCTTTGAGCAATGCACAGATTGGAGAATATTTTAGAAATAGGCTTGGACTAGCTAATGGGGCATATGTTTGGAAGAAAGATTTAGAAGCTTATGGACGTACCGATGTCACGTTTTATAAGCTGGATGATGAGCAATTTTATATGGATTTTTCTGTACAATAAAACCGAAGCAAAAAGCTCCGGTTTTACAAAAGTACTACTCATTAATGTTAGGTTCTATACTTGGATAATCAACACCAGCGAAGCATTTTAATAGTGCTTCAAAGATGATTTTTGCACCTTGGCATGGAACTGCCATTCCAATTTGTTTTCTTACGCTTTCTTTGCTTCCCATAAATTCATAGGTGTCTGGGAATGTTTGAAGACGAGCACGTTCTCTGTTGGTCAAAGCACGAGGTTCAGCCCAATGATAAATGTGTGTGCCGCCTCCGCCGCTTCCGGTAACAGTATAGGCTGGTTTTTCCGGGTCAAGTCTTTTGTAAATCTGACTGATTTTAGCACCTCGGACATTTAATTTAAGTTCTTCTGGAAGATCAGCCGTAAAAGCGTTCTGTCCAGGAAGAATATGCTCCAATCTGCGGACAACAGTGGCAGATTGTCTTGTTAATTCATTATTAAGAGCATCGGAAGGAATAGGCGGTTCTTCAATTGCTTTTCTGCATGTATTATCAATATCAGCATATGGTGCTGGGGATGGTACACGGTATGAAACGTTGATATCGTTTCGGATGCCGACGATAATAATTCTATGGCGTGCTTGTGGAATACCATATTCTTCAAATTTGTATAAGTGTGGAGTTACAGTATATCCGTATTTTCCGGCTTTTTTTAGTTCATCTAAAATTTTAGTGAAAGCTTTTCCGTCATTTGCGTTTCTAAGTCCACCAACATTTTCAGCAACAAACCATTGCGGATTGTAGAGGTTTAATACCTTTACACCATAAGAATATAAAGGTCCAAAGACACCGTCCATACCTTTCTGCTCACCTACAACACTATAATCATTGCAGGGAAATCCGAAAGCAAGCGCATCAATTGGGGGAAGACTAGTTAAATCGAATTCTCGGATATCTTTATGATAAACACTTTTGGGATTATCAGGACAAATATTGTGCCGATATGTTTCACAAGTATTTTTATCATAGTCATTTGCCCATTGATGGACGATCTTATAATTATCATTTCCAATATCAGCGTTCATGGCTCCCCAGGCAATTCCGCCGGGACCACAGAATAATTCTCCAAGTTTAAAAATCATTTTTGTCCTCTTTTCTATTTTTGTTAAATAAGTCGATTTGTTTTTGTATATTTTCTTTTTCTTCCAGAGCCAGATGACTTACGCCTTTGAATACTTGGGTATAAGAAATTAAATCTGACTCGTCTAAGTATCCAGCCATTTTAAATAAATCTATGGTGTTTATTCCATATAGTTCTGCTAACAGTTTTAAGTGATATGCAGACAGCCTTTTTTGTATTCCTTTTTCAAAACGGCTCAGTGTAGAATTGGCAATATTTGTTTTATCGGCAACATCCTTAAGGCTTAAGTTTTTCTGCTCACGTAATAGATGCAGATATTCTCTTAATTCGTCCATAGTCTCACCTCATGCAATGAATATAGCATATACGCTGCAAAAATGCAATAATAAATATAAAAATGCTGCGATTTAGCAGCAAAAAAAATAAAGAAGTATAAGCTGTTTTGATAAAATATATAATCGAAATTGTTTTGAATTTTAAACAAGAAAAGATGTTTATTTTTTGAATCATGGTGTTGAAAATCTAAAACATGAGCATACTACGGATATACATGGAAGTTAGTGGAAGTCCATTTTTATTTTTAATTAAATAAGCGGGCATAAAATAATACATCACGGTAGGACAGAATGGTTAGCATTGTTTACTGGTTGGGCGAGAAGCGTAGGAGCAGATACGGCAAGAAAAATATTATCAAATTTACATTTATATGATGAATTTGCAAATTATTAGGATTTTCTTGTAGGAAAGGAAGCAATGTATCAATTAGTTGATGAATTTAGCGGTTCGCTCAAGATATTAAAAGATAAATGAAAGTAGAGTAGTTTGAGATGGGATTAATTTCAATAATTCTTTCTTTTTTTCTTTACGGATCTTTATTTTGATATATAATATAGATGTAACAGAAAATGAATTTAATACAGAGAGGTAACACTATGAAGATAGCAGCCTATTGCCGTGTTTCCACAGATAAAGCCGACCAGCTCAACAGTTTAGAAGCTCAAAAGGAATTTTTCTCCGAATACACCCAGCGTACCGGAGATGTCTTAGTAAAATTATATGCAGATGAAGGTATTTCCGGAACCAAAATCAAAAATCGCAAGGAATTTCTTCGTATGATGTCTGATGCGGAAAAAGGAATGTTTGATATGGTTGTTGTAAAGGATATTTCTCGCTTTGCCAGAAATACCGTAGATCTTTTACAGAATGTTCGAAAGCTGAAAGCGTTAGGTATTGAAACCCAGTTCCTTACAGCGAATATGACAAGTATGGGAAATAGTGAGTTTGTTCTCACCATCTTTGGAGCATTGGCTCAGGAAGAAAGTGCCAATACATCTAAGCGAGTGAAATTTGGAAAGAAACTAAACGCAGAAAAAGGACGAGTTCCCAACATTGTGTACGGATACGATAAAACAATCGGAGACTATTTCAATCTTGAGATCAACAAAGAAGAATCAAAGGTTGTAAAGCAAATTTATAAGTGGTACACAGAAGAAGGTTACGGTGCTGCCAAGATTTCTAATATGCTGAATGAAAAGGGATATCGGACAAAGAGAAACTGCAAATGGAGTCAGAATGCCATCTGTCGGATTTTGACCAATGAGATTTATACAGGAAAGATTATCAATGGAAAGCAGGAAATCAGTGATTTTCTGACTGGTCAGAGAAGAGAGAAGGATGAAACGGAATGGCTTGTTGTGGAACGTCCGGAGCTTCGAATTATTGAAGAAGAGGTATTTGAAAAAGCACAGGAAATTCTTCGTGGAAGGAACGATGCGTTCAATCTGAATCATGAGCGACAAAGCAACAAATATTTGTTTTCTACATTGATTAAATGTAAAGAATGTGGCTGGTCTTTCCGAAGAACAGTTCGTACTTACAAAAATACGTATGTGCGTTGGGTTTGTTCCGGAAGAAATGGAAAAGGAGCAGATAGCTGTCCAAATAAAACTGCTGTAGATGAAGAAGAATTGATTCAGGTTTTACAGGAATATTTTAATCGGGTTCTTCAGCAAAAAAATAAAGTGATTGACTATGTTGTGAAAGAATTTCAAAGAGTGTACAAAGCAAAAGATGAAAATGCAGAGTATGAGAAGGAACTGAATTTGCAGATTGCCAGATTACAGAGAATGCGACAGAAATATATGGATATGTATACCGATGATTTGATCTCCAGAGAAGAATTGAATGATAAGTTGGGTGGTACTCGCCAAGAACTGGATCGTCTGGAAAATGAATTGAAAATGGTATCTAGCAATTTGACAAAAGGAGATCAGATGGAAAAAATCTTAAACGATACCTTTAAGCAGATTGAGGATATTACGGATGTTCATGAGATGACTAACGTACAATTAAAGAGACTGATTAAGAAAATAGAAGTAGACAAAGATGGAAATGTGGATATTTACCTTCGTTTACTAGGTGATTTGGGATTAAATGAAAGCATTTTAGTGGAAGACGAATGTGAAAATAAAACAGCTCTAAATAGTAACGACCAAACATAAGGATGTAACAGAACGATTAGAGACGATCAACAAAACACTTGCAAGACAAGCAAGGAAAGTGCTTGATATCAACAAATCAGAACGTCATATCCGAGGCGGAATGGCAACAAAAGAAAAATATCTTCATAATAAATAATAAAAATAATACCATTCAACAAAAAAGAGTGAATGGTATTATTTTTGGTGTGCCTTGCGGCGCACGTCACTAATGGATGAAAGTTCCTAATCCGCCCTAGTAGTGGGAAGGATACAGCTAAGACCAAGGGTGTCCATCGTGAGGTGGAATCTGAAGGAAGGTGGAGGCAAATCTCTGGTCTGACGAACAGAAATCACATCAGGCTATAGTTAAGGATAAGGTTGCCAAACAAACCAAAGTCCAATAACTACTCGGAATTAACTGTAGTAAATGTGGCAGATATATGGAG
>OLPB01000265.1_pt1 | contig 34116 bp, 26 predicted proteins | sample 1672001 | NCBI WGS metagenome assembly OLPB01 (sample SAMEA3136635, study PRJEB25190) | human gut metagenome | biome: human gut; feature: human-associated habitat; material: faeces | place: Austria | collected 2013 | reverse complement strand
TGCCCACAGTTCCTTCATTTTATACAAAGTGTTCCTGTCTCCGGACATATAATCCATATATCCCTTTAAAAGCTCTTCATGAAATTCAAAAAGCTCCTCTTTATACCGGCTGCTGTCTTTTTTGTCTCCATTGCTGATTTCCTCTGCCAGCCACGGTTTTTTCAGAATCCCTCTTCCGATCATAATCTTTTCCGTACCGGGAAACCTCTGCACAACTTTCTCATAATCATCTTTGCTTACAATATCCCCATTATAACAAAGAGAGTGCCTGCTGCTTTCCTCTGCTTTTTTAAAGGCCTCCCAGTGAATGGTATTCTTCTTATACTGATCTGTTTTCAGCCTGGGATGTATGATAAGCTCCTCCAGAGGATATTTTTCAAAAATTTCCAGAAGCTGAGGCCATTCCTCCTCATCCTCCACTCCAATTCTTGTTTTTATGGAAACAGTCATTGGACAGGACGCAAAAATTTCCTCCAGAAAACGATCCAGTTCCCTGGGAAGCGCCAGAAAACCGGAGCCTCTGTTTCTTGATGTAACCGTAGGAGAAGGACAGCCCAGATTCAGATTCACCTTATCATATCCATATTGTCTGATCTCTTTTGCAATAGCAAGAAAATCCTCCGCCCGGTTTGTCAGAATCTGAGGGATCAGCTCCATCCCTTCATTATTTTCCGGAAGGATATCCCTGATCTCCTTCTGATTCAGACGCCTGCTCATAATAAACGGAGCAAAATAACGATCTATGTTCCCGAAGCTTTTATGATACGCTGCCCGGTAAATATATCCGGTAATTCCTTCCATTGGTGCCATATAAAACTGCATATATCAAATTCCTTATCTGTGATTTATTTTTACAGTCTGTATTATATCGTTTTGCACAGTTTATGGCAATATTTCCACCTGATATATGCAAAATCAATGTTTCCTGCTATACAAAAAAGCCTGTTTTCAGGCTCCCAAAAATCATTTGCATTATTCCATTTTCTGCTCTATAATATGTTTAGAGGAACAACCGCCCACAAGGGGTTGACCTGTTTAAAAGCGTACATAGAAAATGCCACCCTAAACTCGCCAAAGTTCTGAGGGTGGTTTTTCTATGCTTTAAATCATTATCGACAGAACGTAAAAACGAATGTCAGCAATGCAAGAATGAACATTCCAAAAGCCATAAGGTCTTTAAAATCAAAATGTTTCATCAGCACCACCCCCATTCTATGTAAGAATAGAGGTCAGCCACCCTGTAACACGGTTATTCCATTTCCATATCATAGCATATTCGCATATTTTATTTCAATGTTTATTCTTCTTTATTCACCGCAAGTTTTTTACATTTTTCGACATTATATGTCGCTGATATTTTTACATAATCTCTGTGCGGAAGGCTTCCGCAATCCCACTTAATCCATATCTGTCTGCCAGATCCTGGATTCCCGTCATAATTTCCTCCCGACTGAAATTATGCTCCTCCAGAAACTCATCCGTTTTTCCATTCAGACTGTAATAAAACAGCAGCCCTGTTTTCAGCCTGCTTCTGTCTCCATCGCAGGTCATTTCATAAAGCTGATTTTCTGCCTCATCTATTTTCCCCTCTTCTGTTAAGGCTATCAGCCTTTCAAGTTCAGCCCTTTCACTCTCGTTCTCAATTATCTCTGGCGTCAGTTCCTGCGCATCCACCTGGAACAGCATTTTCAGCACTGCACGCACCATTTCCCGGATCTGTCTGAGTATGTAGTCATCCTGAAGCATAGCGTAAACTCCTTTCAGTATCTATGATAGTTTTTCATAGATTAACATAAATAACACTTCTATTGCAATCTCTTATATCCGTTCACACATTTTTCACAAAATAATTAGCACTCACCTCTTGACTCGGCTGAAAACTGCGTGCTATATAATAAATAGAACAAAACAAAAGGCAACAAAGTTAGTTAGCATTGAAAGGAGAAATGACTTATGATGATGCCTAGTATTTTTGGAGAAAACTTATTTGATGATGATTGGATGAACTTCCCGTTTAACGATGAGTTTTGGGGCAAGAAGAATCCACTTTATGGTAAACATGCACAGAATATGATGAAAACAGATATCCGTGAGACAGATGGCAGCTATGAACTTGATATTGATCTTCCGGGATTTAAGAAAGATGAGATTAAAGTTCAGCTGAAAGATGGTTATCTGACACTGTCGGCAGCCAAAGGACTTGATAAGGATGCTAAGGACAAAGAAGGAAACTACATCAGACGTGAACGTTATGCAGGTTCCATGAGTCGAAGCTTCTATGTAGGTGATGGAGTAAAGGAAGAAGATATTCATGCAAAATATGAAGACGGTATTCTGAAACTTTCTCTTCCGAAGAAAGCACCAAAAGCTGTTGAAGAAAAAGACGGTTATATCGCAATCGAAGGTTAACCCTCCATTGCTTATTCTCCCTCTTATATATGGCCGGGATCCGAAAAGGTCCCGGCTTTTTGCGTTATATTCCAGTCCCACATATATCAGCTTTGGTTGATATGTGCAGGGTTTTGTGCTAAGATGATTCCCGGAAAGTGAGTGAATAAAAATGAAAAAAGTTCGACTTTACGGGTGATTTTTTATGTTACAGGACTTCTTGTCATGGCATTGGGAATCATCTGTACCGGGAGTGGAGTATTGCTAAGGAGAGGAAAGATGAATCAGAAAGACTTTAAAAATAAGAGTGAGATGCAGATTTTTCTGTCGTATTTTAAACCTCACAGGAAATTATTTTTGCTGGATATGGTATGTGCATTAGCGATTGCGCTGATTGATCTGGCATTTCCGTTTATTTCCAGATGGTGTATGTACAAACTTTTGCCGGACAATGCGTGGAGAACATTCTGGACAGTAATGGCGGTTGTGTTCTGTGCTTATATTTTGCGGTCAGTTTTTACTTATATTATCACCTACTGGGGGCATACATTTGGCGTGCGGATAGAAACCGATTTCCGGCGTGATCTGTTTCAGCATATTCAGGAACTGAGTTATGCGTATTTTGATAATGCTCGAGTAGGACAGCTGATGAGTCAGCTCACATCGGAACTTTTTGATATTACAGAATTTGCACATCATGCACCGGAGGATATTTTTATTTCTACTGTGACGATCATTGGTGCACTGATTATTATGTTTACGATTCAGTGGAAATTGGCACTGGTAATCGCAATTACGATTCCGATTTTTTTACTTGTAGTATGGAAATGTCGTTTTTCCATGCAGAATGCATCTCGTAATGTCAAAAAAGAGATGGCATCGATCAATACGGATTTTGAATCTGGAATTTCCGGTCTTCGTACTGCAAAAGCTTTTGCAAATGAAGAAAAAGAGCTTGATAAATTTGATTCAGCGAATATTAGTTATCGTGATTCCAAGGCGGATTTTTACAGAGCAATGGGACGGTTCAATGCAGTGATGGAATTTTTTATGTGTATTCTTTCTGCGATTGTAATTGCAGTTGGTGGTGCACTGATCATGTCGGACCAGTTGAATATTATTGATCTGATCACATTCAGCCTGTATGTTTCCACTTTCGTGAATCCGGTACGAAAGCTTTCAACGACTGTGGAACTGATTGCGAATGGAACAGCCAGTCTGCACAGATATGTACAACTGATGCGGACGGAGGCGACGCTGAAAGACGCTCCGGATGCGACAGAACTTCAGGATGTAAAAGGCAGAATTGACATTGATCATGTTGGATTTGCTTATGAAGGAAATCATGATGTGCTTCAGGATGTTTCACTTCATATTGCACCGGGAGAGACGATTGCATTTGTCGGATCATCTGGTGGTGGTAAGACAACGCTGAGTCAGCTGATTCCGCGATTCTATGATGTAACATCAGGAAGTATTTCGATTGATGGCACCGATGTGCGAAAAGCAACACAGGAATCTCTGCATAAGAATATTGGAGTCGTACAGCAGGAGGTATTTCTTTTTGCGGACAGCATTGCAGAAAACATCCGATATGGAAAGCTGGATGCAACGATGGATGAGATCATCCAGGCGGCGAAGATGGCAGAAATTTATGATGACATTATGGAAATGCCGAAAGGGTTTGATACGAATGTTGGCGAGCGTGGGGCACTTCTTTCAGGAGGACAGAAGCAGAGAATCTCCATTGCACGTATTTTTCTGAAGAATCCGCCGATTTTGATTCTGGATGAAGCAACTTCTGCATTGGATAGTGTAACGGAAGCAAAAATTCAGGAAACTTTTGAGAAACTGGCAGTTGGAAGGACAACGATCATTATTGCACACAGACTTTCTACAGTGAAGAATGCAGATGATATCGCTGTGATCGAGCAGGGACAGATTGTCGAAAAGGGAACACATGAGGAGCTGATGCAGAAGAATGGTATCTATGCTTCGTTGGTTCATACGCAGGAACTTAAAGAGTAATGTGCGTAGCAAACAGTTGTATTAAATTACATATATAAATACAAAAATATAAAAAAACAAAAATTCTGCTTGCATTTTCTGTAAAATATGATATTATAGTTTATGCATTGCAGACGCGGGTGTAGTTCAATGGTAGAACACCAGCCTTCCAAGCTGGATACGTGGGTTCGATTCCCATCACCCGCTTTTTTGTTGCAAAAATATAAAAGAAATCCCTGACAGATCAAGATTCTATAAAGAATGAGGATTCGTCAGGGATTTTTTGAATGAATTTAGTCTTGGATATTATCCTTTGATTACTTTCCTAATTGCATCATACAGCTCATCGTAAGTTTCATATGCCGGAATCTCCGGATATTCAGATTTGATGGCATCGGTGCTCTTGAACAGGAAGCCTGCTTTGCTTGCCTGGATCATGCCAAGGTCGTTGTGGCTGTCACCGCTTGCGATGGTGTCATAGCCGATGGACTGCAGGGCTTTGACAGTTGTGTATTTGGATTTTTCACAGCGCATCTTGAAGTCTGTGATTTCGCCGTTGTCTGCTACAACGAGTGAGTTGCAGAAGATTGTCGGATAGCCGAGTTTTTTCATCAGAGGTCCTGCGAACTGAGAGAAGGTATCGCTGATGATGATCACCTGTGTCATTTCTCTGAGCTTGTCGAGGAATTCTTTCGCACCCGGGAGTGGATCAATCTTGGAAATTGTTTCCTGAATCTCTTTCAGTCCAAGATTATGTTCTTTTAAAATATTGAGACGGTATTTCATTAATTTGTCGTAATCCGGCTCATCTCTTGTTGTTCTTTTTAATTCCGGGATACCGGTCTCTTCTGCAAATGCGATCCAGATTTCAGGTACCAGTACACCCTCAAGGTCTAAACAAACAATTTCCATAATATTTCTCCTCCGTTCTGAAGCGGCTTTAGTGTTGTAATAAGGTGCCGCGTCTATTCGTGTATGTGTTCAGCTATCATTATAACGGAAAGAATGTGAAACTTCCATATAAAATTCACAGGGAATGAAAATATTCAGCTTGTTATGTGGTAGAATCTCTATTGTATCTGCAAGCGGATTGGTGCTATGATAAATAAAAAGTGATATATTATAGAAGTTTTTTATTTTTAAAGAAAATTTGAGGAGGCTTATAGATTAAATATGAAACAGGAAAATTATATAAAAGGAATGGTCATGATCATCCTGTCTGCATTTTTCTTTGCATGTATGAATGTGAGCGTGCGTCTGGCAGGAGATCTTCCATCCGTGCAGAAGAGCTTTTTTCGTAACTTGGTAGCAGCTGTTTTTGCGGCGATCATTCTGACCAGAAAGCATATGGTACCAAGAGTTCAGAAACAATACTGGGGATCGCTTTTCCTTCGTTGTGCATTTGGTACACTGGGAATCCTCTGTAATTTTTATGCGATCGACCATCTCTTGGTTGCGGACGCATCTATCCTGAACAAACTATCACCGTTTTTTGCAATCATTTTTTCGTTCCTTCTTTTGAAAGAGAAGATTACGCCGACACAGGGAGCTTGTGTATTTCTTGCTTTTATCGGATGTTTGTTTGTTGTGAAACCGGGGTTCCAGAATGCGGCATTGGTTCCGGCACTGATCGGTGTCTGTGGTGGGCTTGGAGCAGGGGTTGCTTATACAATGGTGCGTGTGCTCGGGACACATGGAGTGAAAGGTCCCATCATAGTATTTTATTTTTCGGTCTTTTCCTGCCTGTTTGTATTACCGTATCTGATTTTTGATTATATGCCGATGACAGGAAGACAGCTGGTAACACTTATGATGGCAGGATTGTTCGCTGCGGGTGGACAGTTTACGATCACTGCGGCGTATACGTATGCACCGGCAGGTAAGATTTCAATTTTTGATTATTCGCAGATCATATTTGCGACACTTCTGGGATTTTTCCTGTTTGGAGAGATTCCGGATACTTACAGTTTTGTCGGATATGGACTGATCATTCTTGCATCACTGGGTATGTTCATTTATAATATGAAGGCAGCGAAGAAATCATGATCTTTGCTGCTTTTTGTGGGGAAAGAGAAAAAACAAAAACCTGACAAAAAATGTCAGGAATATAATGAACAACTATTGATTTCATGTGAAAGAGTGGATATAATGAGTTCAAAAGCGAGTGAAAGACAGCTTGAATAACAGAAAGAAAAATAAGGGATATAAATAAAACAGACCAATGAGGAGGTTTATGGTAACAATGAAAGTCGGAAATGATATTTATTATGTAGGTGTCAATGATCATCAGGTAGATTTGTTTGAAGGACAGTATGATGTTCCGAACGGTATGTCTTACAACTCTTATGTGATCATGGACGAAAAGATCGCAGTTATGGACACGGTAGATGCGAATTTTACAGAAGAGTGGCTTGGTAATGTGGCAAATGTGCTGAATGGTGCGAAGCCGGATTATCTGGTCGTACAGCATATGGAACCGGATCATGCTGCCAATATCGAGAATTTTGTCAAAGCCTATCCGGAGGTAACTGTTGTAGCCAATACTAAGACTTTTACCATGATGGAGAACTTTTTCAGAGGTATGGATCTCGGTGACAGAAAACTGGTAGTTGCTAATGGTGAAAGCCTGACACTTGGCAAACATGTACTTACATTTGTATTTGCACCGATGGTACACTGGCCGGAAGTTATGGTTACCTATGATAGCACAGACAAGGTTCTGTTTTCCGCAGACGGATTTGGTAAATTTGGTGCGCTTGATGTAGAAGAGGACTGGGACTGCGAAGCACGTCGTTACTATATTGGAATTGTTGGAAAATACGGTCCGCAGGTTCAGAAACTCCTCAAAGCTGCTTCTACACTGGATATTCAGACGATCTGTCCACTGCATGGACCGATCCTGACAGAAAACCTGGGACATTATATCGAGAAGTATGACATCTGGTCTTCTTATAAAGTAGAGAGCGAAGGCGTTGTTATCGCTTATTCATCTGTATATGGAAATACTAAAAAAGCAGTCGAAGTTCTGGCACAGAAGCTGGAAGAAAAAGGCTGCCCGAAAGTTTCTGTATTTGACCTTGCAAGAGATGACATGGCAGAAGCAGTTGAAGACGCTTTCCGTTATGGCAAGCTGGTTCTTGCAACCATTACATACAATGCAGATATTTTCCCGTTCATGAAAACATACATCGATCATCTGACAGAAAGAAACTATCAGAACCGTACAATTGGTTTGATCGAAAACGGAAGCTGGGCTCCGAATGCAGCCAAGGTTATGAAAGCAGAATTCGAAAAGAGCAAAAATATCACATGGCTTGATGCAACCGTTAAGATCATGTCTTCACTGAGTGAGGAGAATATGGAACAGCTGGATCAGATGGCTGAAGAACTGTGCAAATAATGAAATAAAAAAGTTGCTCCCTGCAGAATACGAGATCCGGAGAAAACAGGCGGAAATTGTATTTTTGCAGGGATTTTTTTATGAATCCTATTGACAAAAATTCTCATTTATCATAGGGTTAGTTTATGCGTACTAAATGAGAAAAAGTATCAATAACAGGGAAAGGTAAGAGGAAAGCAGATATGACATCATTACGTGAATTACCGATCGGAAAAACTGCGACAATACGCTCTGTCGGAGGAGAGGGCGCGCTGAGACAACATTTCCTGGATATGGGGCTGATTCCAAAAGGAGAAGTTACCATGGTGAAATATGCACCAATGGGAGATCCTATGGAATTACGTATTCATAGCTATGAACTGACATTGCGTCTGGCAGATGCAGAAAAAATAGAGATAGAGAATATTCGTGATGCAGTCGAACCATCAGAAGGGAAGGCAGCACACAAAAAAGATATTTCTAAAGCAATCCCACATCCTGGTCTTGGTGAGGGTGGTAAATATCATATTAAAGAAAACGAACATCCGCTTCCGGACAGTGAAATACTGACCTTTGCACTTGCCGGAAACCAGAACTGTGGAAAAACAACACTGTTTAACCAGCTGACAGGTTCCAGTCAGCATGTTGGAAACTTTCCGGGAGTTACAGTAGACAGAAAAGATGGAAATATCCGAGGAAGGAGTAACACTCTGGTGACTGATCTTCCCGGAATTTATTCCATGTCCCCGTATTCCAGCGAAGAGATCGTGACCAGAAATTTCGTACTGGATGAGCATCCGAAGGGCATTATCAACATCGTCGATGCAACAAATATAGAGAGAAATCTTTATCTGACTATGCAGCTGATGGAACTGGATATCCCGATGGTCCTGGCACTGAATATGATGGATGAAGTCCGGGAAAACGGAGGTTCCATCCTGGTGAACCAGATGGAAGAGATGCTGGGAATCCCGGTCATTCCGATTTCAGCAGCCAAGAATGAGGGAATTGATGAGTTGGTTCAGCATGCACTTCATGTGGCAAAATATCAGGAAAAGCCGCAGATCATCGATTTTTGCGATGCTAATGAAGATGGCGGAGCAGTACATAGATGCCTCCATGCGATCATGCATCTGATCGAAGACCATGCCAAAGCAGCAAGAATCCCGGTTCGCTTTGCAGCAGCAAAACTTGCGGAAGGTGATCAGCTGATCATGGACAGTCTGAATCTGGATCAGAACGAGAAAGAAATGCTGGAGCATATTGTTAAACAGATGGAAACTGAACGTGGTCTGGACAGAGCAGCAGCAATCGCACATATGCGTTTTGATTTTATTGAAAAAGTCTGTGATGAAACGGTTGTGAAACCAAAAGAAAGTAAAGAACATCTTCGCAGTATGAAAATCGATGAGATCCTCACGGGAAAATACACGGCTATTCCATGTTTTATCGGTATTATGGGTCTGGTGTTTTTCCTGACATTCAGTGTGATCGGTGCGTTTCTTCAGAATATTCTGGACATGGGAATCACAGCACTCGGAAATATCGTTGATCATTGGATGACGGCTGCTGGTGTGAATGATGTACTGCATTCACTGGTTATGGATGGGGTATTTAATGGAGTAGGAAGTGTATTGAGTTTCCTTCCGGTAATCGTAACCCTGTTTTTCTTTCTCTCCTTGTTGGAGGACAGTGGATACATGGCACGAGTTGCCTTTGTTATGGACAAGCTGCTTCGAAAGATCGGACTTTCCGGAAGAAGCATCGTGCCGATGCTGGTCGGATTTGGATGTACGGTACCAGGGGTTATGGCGAGCCGTACGCTTCCATCTGAACGAGACCGTAAGATGACGATCTTACTGACACCATTTATGAGCTGTTCGGCAAAACTTCCGATTTATGCTTTTTTTACGGCAGCATTTTTTCCGGATCACGGTGCGATCGTGATGATCGCGTTGTACTTCGGTGGCATCATCATGGGAATTCTGATGGCGCTGCTGATGCGAAAAACATTGTTCAGTGGTGAGGCAGTGCCTTTTGTTATGGAATTACCGAACTACCGTATGCCGGGTGCGAAGAATGTAGGACATCTTCTCTGGGATAAAGCAAAAGATTTCCTGCAGAGAGCGTTCACCGTTATTTTCATGGCGACACTGGTGATCTGGTTCCTGCAGACATTCAATACACATCTGAGCATTGTAACAGATTCCAAAGACAGTATTCTGGCAATGGTGGCAAGTGTGATTGCTCCGATCTTCAAACCGATGGGGTATGGAGACTGGAGAATTTCCACAGCTCTGATCACTGGATTTATGGCAAAAGAGAGCGTGGTATCAACACTTTCTATCCTGTTTGGAAATACTGCAGCTTTGCTTGGAAGCATTACATCACTTTCTGCAGCGAGTCTTCTGGCTTTTTGTCTGCTGTATACACCTTGTGTGGCAGCTATTGCTTCAATCAAACGTGAACTTGGTGGCAAATGGGCAATTTTTGTTGTGCTTGCCCAGTGCGTGATCGCATGGCTGGTTTCTTTTGCGGTTTATCTGGTGGGAGGATTGTTCTTCTGACGACTGACATTCAGCGCCAGCCCCATTTCCCCGAGCAGAAATACAATGGAAGTACCTCCGTAACTGATGAAGGGGAGAGTAATTCCGGTGTTGGGAATGGTATTGGTAACGACGGCAATATTCAGAATAACCTGAATCGCCAGATGCCCCATGATTCCGGCAGCGATCATGGCACCGGAAAGTTCCTGACAGTTCATGGAGATGACACAGAGTCTCCAGAGCAGCAGGGCAAAAATAAGAATCAGTATGATGGCACCTGTCAATCCCATTTCTTCGCATATAATTGAAAAGATCATATCATTCTGGGCTTCGGGAACGAAGCCCAGTTTTTGTATGCTGTTGCCAATGCCTCTGCCAAAAAGGCCGCCGCTTCCGATAGCGTAAAGTCCCTGGATCGTCTGAAATCCTTTTTCATATTTTTCCGGTTCGCGCCAGATTGCGAGACGTTCCAGACGATAGCTTTCCGCAGCAAGAAAGATCGCGATAAAACCGATGCCGGCTCCACCAAGTGCTGCAAACTGTATATAGCGAGGGCTGGCAGCGAAGATCAGGATAACTCCGATTCCCAGGATGATGATAGCAGTACTCAGGTTGTTAGAGCCAACAAGGCCTACGATTGGAAGCAGTGTGAGCATAGTGCGGCACATAAACCAGAACCCGTCTGTTCGTTTATGGGATTTTTCAATCTGCCAGGTCAGAAAAAGCACAACGGAAACTTTGGCAAACTCAGAAGGCTGAAAAGAAAGTGGACCGAGATTCAGCCAGCGCTTTGAACCGTTGATCTCCTGTCCGAAAAGCAGAACGGCGGTGGACAAGAGCATGGAAAGCAGGTAGGCGGCCGGTGCAAGACGGACGAAAAAGTGATAGTCGATGGAAGAAACCAGATACATGGCACCAAGGCCGAGAGCTGTGGCAAAAAGTTGTTTCTTAAAATAATAGGCAGAGTCGTGAAAACGTACTCTGCCATTATATTCACTGGCACTAAAAAGAATGAGCAGTCCCAAAACAGCCAGAATAAGAACAAGAGTCAGCATGATCGAATCTGCTTGATGTGTAGAATGGGGTTGTTTGTCCTGTGACATGGCAGACTCCGAGAGGCTTTTATTTAAAGGTATAGATATAATTCAAAAAATATGCATGAAGGATTGTACAAAAAGAGCTGTGTGTTATAATTTACAATATACTAAATAAAGGGGGATACATATTCATTGTCTGATGTTGCAGGGTTTGCATCTTCATTTCTTTCAGCAGTTGTAAACTTTATCATCATGGCTTTTATTCTTTTCTGTCTTATGAAAGGAATCAATAAGCTGACAGGCCTGACAAAGAAAGAAGAAGCTCCTGCAGAACCAGAGACAAAGATCTGTCCATACTGTCAGAGTGAGATCAGCATCAAAGCCACCCGCTGTCCGCACTGCACATCCATTCTGGAAGAAACAAAAGCAGAATAAAGAGTATGCCCCAAAGCTCTGTTGAAGTAACAGAGCTTTTTGAAAATCTATGGAAGACGAGGAGTATTTATGTCCTATATAGAAAATCTGGAAAAGCAGTTGTTTGAGATGCAGGATCTGAAATATCGGGATTTCCACAGTAAATTATTGCCGGGTATTGACAGGGAAACCATTATAGGAATTCGTACACCGATGCTCCGCAAGTTTACAAAAGAATTTGCAAAGACACTGGAAGCAGAACTTTTTCTGAAGGATCTGCCACACCGATATTATGAAGAGAATAATATGCATATGATGATCATAAGCTGGATCAAAGACTATGGGGTGTGCCTGAAAGAAGTGAAAAAACTGCTTCCATATGTAAATAACTGGGCAACCTGTGACCTTCCGGCACCAAAGTGTTTTGCGAAGCATAAAGAAGAGCTGCTTCCGGAAATCAGAAACTGGATCTCATCGGGAGAAACTTATACGATTCGTTATGGAACCGGTATGCTGATGAATTTTTATCTGGATGAAGATTTCAGACCGGAATATCTGAAGCTGGCAGCAGATATACGGTCTGAAGAATATTATGTAAACATGATGATCGCCTGGTATCTTGCGACGGCCCTTGCAAAGCAATGGGAGGCAACCATTCCGTATATCGAGGAACGATGTCTGCCGGAATGGGTACACCGTAAGACCATCCAGAAGGCGGTGGAGAGCTACCGGATCACACCAGAGCAGAAGGCATATTTAAAGAGTTTCAGATAGAAGGAATAAGTGAAATCAATCCTCATCTACCCAGACTGGTAGAGGAAGATTATTTTCCAGCGCATGTTTGATTTCAGAGTAGTATTCTACTTTGTGATGGACATGTGCTGAATCTTTTTGAAGCTGGATCAGCTTTTCATTTACAATTTGTTCTTGATCTTTTAGAAGAGAGATAATTTTATCAATGTGAGCTGCTTCATCTGCCTCATATATAAAAAATTTTCGAAGTTGTGGGATAGTCATTCCTGTGCGTTTGAAACAGTTGATACATTTAAGACGTTCAACATGTTCATCACTGTATATACGTTGTCCGGAAGAGGATTTGGGTACTTCTGGAAGGAGTCCTTCACTTTCGTAATAACGAAGTGTAGATGATGGTAACTCAAACATTTCGGATATTTCTCTGATCGTATAGTTTTTCATTAGATGCGATACCTCCTGTAAAAAATTAAATGCCGAATCACAAATTTACTTTTATATAAAATTCTTGACTTCAAGTATACTTGAAGTGCTAATCTTTGTAAAGAGAAGTAAATATATTCGTATTGGGAGGAAAAGAATATGTACACTGCGTCTAAAGAAAGATACACAACCATGGAATACGATCATTGTGGAAACAGTGGTCTGATGCTGCCAAAGGTGTCACTGGGATTATGGCATAACTTTGGAGACACCGCAAATTTTGAAAATATGAGAAAGCTTTGTTTTACGGCTTTTGATAGTGGAATCACACAGTTTGACCTGGCAAATAATTATGGTCCGGAACCAGGAAGTGCAGAAAAGAACTTTGGCCGCATTCTGAAAGAAGACCTGGGCGTTTATCGTGATGAGCTGATCATTACAACAAAAGCCGGATATGAGATGTGGGATGGCCCTTATGGGAACTGGGGAAGCCGCAAGTATCTTCTTGCCAGCCTGGATCAGAGTCTGAAACGTATGGGCCTTGATTATGTAGATATTTTCTATCATCACAGAATGGATCCGGATACACCGCTTGAAGAGACCATGGGTGCACTGGCAAGTGCAGTACAGAGCGGCAAGGCAATTTATGTCGGACTTTCCAATTATGATGGAGAGACATTAAAGAAGGCTACTGCAATTCTGAAGGATCTGCATTGTCCGTTTGTCATCAATCAGAACCGTTATTCTATTTTTGATCGAACAGTAGAGAAGAATGGTCTGAAAAAGACAACTGCTGAGCTGCAAAAGGGTCTGATCACATTCAGCCCGCTTGCACAGGGACAGCTGACTGACCGTTACCTGCATGGAATCCCGGAAGACAGCCGTATCCGTACCGACGGCAGATTCCTTAAAGAAAGTACTTTGGATGAACACAGACTAGATCAGATCCGTAAGCTGAATGAGCTGGCAGCACAGCGAGGAGAAAAGCTTGCAGAAATGGCACTTGCATGGCTTCTGCAGCAGAAAGAAGTGACCAGTGTTCTGATCGGCGCATCCAAAACACAGCAGATTCTGGATAATATAAAAGCTATTTCCAGTGCACCATTCAGTGAAGAGGAACTGAAGCTGATCGATGAGATTTCATTGAACTAAATTTTGTACAATTATGCAAATATAATGAAACTTTTTGAATTTACAGGAAAATTTTGGTGAATAATTGAATTGTGCATTAAAAAACTCCGTGCTATAATGCAATCAATTTCAAAGAAGCGAAGTGCAAAGGGGCATCAACAATCGTTGATGTCCCTTTTTGTCGTTTATGGAGATGAAAGATATGCAGACAGAAGAAATTTTAAGTGCAGGGATTGATATTGGAACTTCAACTACACAGCTGGTGTTCAGCAGAATGCTTCTTCAGAATACGGGAGGTTTTGGAAAGATTCCACAGATCAAAGTGATCTCCAAAGAGGTCATCTACAGGAGCCAGGTGTATTTCACACCACTGCTTTCCAGAGAAGAGATCGATGGAAAATGGGTAGACAGGATCATCAAAAAGGAATACAGAAAAGCTGGAATGAAACCGGCGGATCTTTCTACCGGAGCCGTGATCATAACCGGTGAGACTTCCCGTAAGAAAAATGCGGAAGATGTTGTAGAAGCGATTGCAGATGTAGCCGGAGATTTTGTTATGGCAACAGCGGGAGCGGATCTGGAGTCGGTACTGGCAGGAAAAGGAGCCGGAGCCGCAGAACTGTCACGGAAAACAGAAAAAATTGTTGCCAATCTTGATATTGGCGGCGGCACAACAAATATCTGTCTGTTTGAAAATGGAAATGTACTTGATACAGCATGCTTCGATATTGGTGGACGACTGGTAAAGGTAGCGGGTGGAAAGATTACTTATGTCGCACCCAAGATCAGATGGCTGTCTGAACAGCTTGGCTTGGAAATTGCAGAAGGACAGAATGTAGAAGTCAAAAAACTGAAAGTTCTGACAGATGCAATGGCAGAGATTCTGGCAGAAGCGGTTGGCCTGAAAGATGCAGATGTTTTTATTGAGAAGATGAAAACAAATCATGCAATTACCTGTCAGAAGAAACCGGAATTGATTACTTTTTCCGGCGGTGTAGCCTCCTGTTTTGAGGAGATTGGAGAGCTGTTTCGATATGGCGATATAGGTGTGCTGCTTGCACAGTCCATCAGGGAAAATCCTATTTTTCAGAAGGAAAATGTCTGCAAGGCAAAAGAAACGATGCGTGCGACAGTAATAGGTGCCGGAAACTACAGCATGAATATTTCCGGAAGTACGATCGAGTATACAGAGGATATGTTTCCACTGAAAAATATTCCGGTTGTAAAGATTGCTCTGGAACAGCCAGAGGATATTGCAGATCTTGATGAAAAACTTCATCGTGCTATGCAGATCTATCAGGAAAGCCGCGGTGAAGGAAGGCAGATCGCGATCGCGATGAAAGGACTGAAATGTCCGTCTTTCGCACAGATACAGGAGATAGCAGAAAAACTTACCGAACAGTATGACAGGGAATGTGAGCCGGACAATGTGCTGATCATTGTATTGGAAGAAGATATTGGCAAAGCCCTGGGGCAGGCACTCCATCACAGAATAAAGAACCGGAGAAAAATCATCTGTATTGATGGAATTTACTGTGAAAGTGGAGATTTTGTAGATCTGGGAGAGCCGATCGTATCGGGAAAAGTTATTCCGGTCATTGTGAAGACATTAATATTTAACGGGTAGGTGCAAAATATGATTTTAAAGACTTCTATGTTAGGGCAGGTATATGAATTCAAAGACGTCAAAGATGTTCTGGCAAAAGCAAGCGAAAAAAAATCCGGGGACGAACTGGCGGGAGTAGCGGCAGAAAGTAAACTGCAACGGATTGCAGCAAAAGAGATTCTTGGACAGCTTACGGTGAGTGATTTGAGAGAAAATCCGGCAGTTCCTTATGAAGATGATTCTGTTACCAGAATCATCCAGGATGACATAGATGAAGAAGTCTACCGTGAAATCAAGGGAAAAACCATTCAGGAGATGCGAGAGTGGATACTGGATGACACAACAGACAGTGATAAGATCATGAGGGCCAGCAGGGGACTGACAAGCGAAGCAATCGCAGCAATCTCCAAGATCATGGGAAACATGGATCTGATTCTTGCAGGAAGCAAGATGCATATTACAGCAACCTGCAATACAACGATTGGGACAGAAAATGTCCTGGCGGCAAGGCTTCAGCCAAACCATCCGGTGGATGACGTGGAAGGTGTGACAGCAAGTACACTGGAGGGATTAAGCTACGGATCAGGAGATGCCGTGATCGGTCTGAATCCTGCAATTGATACTGTTGACAGTACACTGGCTATCTGGAAGACACTGGGAGACATCAGAGACAAATACCAGATTCCGACACAGACCTGTGTGCTATCCCATGTGACAACACAGATGGAAGCACTGCGAAGCGGACAGGGAAGTGCAGATCTCTGTTTTCAGTCTATTGCAGGATCTGAGGCAGCATTATCTGCGTTTGGTGTAACCACGGAAATGTTGGAAGAAGCAGAAGCCTTATTTAAAGAAAAAGGACATGCAAAGGGCCCGAATGTTATGTATTTTGAAACAGGGCAGGGTTCAGAATTATCTTCTTCGGCAGCATTTGGAGCGGATCAGCAGACTATGGAGTGTCGATGCTACGGACTGGCAAGGCATTATCATCCATTTCTGGTAAATACCGTCGTTGGTTTTATGGGACCGGAATATATTTACGATACCAAACAGCTGACAAGAGCAGCACTGGAAGATGTGTTCTGCGGACACCTTCATGGACTCCCGATGGGATGTGATGTCTGTTATACAAACCACATGCCGACGGATCAGAATGATTCAGAAACGATTCTCACATTGCTTGGAACAGCGGGTGTTCATTATGTTATGGGACTTCCACAGGCAGATGATATCATGTTGATGTATCAATCCACCAGTTATCATGACGTTGCCAGTGTCAGACAGCTTCTGAAAAAGCAGCCGATTCCGGAATTTCGACAGTGGCTGGAAAAATGGGGATTCTGGGAGAATGGTCATCTTGGCAGAAATGCCGGTGATCCATCCGTATTCTTTGCAAAATAAAATTTGAGATCACGGGAGGGAAGAAAAATGAGTGCTACAGCAGGATGCCTTCGGGATATTATGGAAACGGATATTATGGATTATATGCATGTGGATCATCCGTATAATGAAAAAGAAATATGGAAAATGAAACATGCAACTCCGGCCAGAATTGGAATCGGACATTGTGGACCGAGATATACAACAGAAGCAGAGCTTCGGTTCCTGGCTTCTCATGCAGCTGCAAATGATGCAGTTTATAATGAAGTGCCGGAAGAAACCGTTAGGAAGCTTGGAGTTTTTGAAGTACAGACAAAATGTGCAAACAAAAACGAAATGCTTTTGAGACCGGACTGGGGAAGAATTTTTCTACCGGAGGCACAGAAAACAATTTCCGAAAACTGTGTACATCATCCACAGGTGCAGATCTATTTTGGAGACGGTCTTTGTTCACCGTCCATAGAAGCAAATATCCCGGACCTTTTTCCTACGATCAAGATGGGATTGGAGGATAAAGGAATTACAGTCGGAACCCCGTTTTTTGTCAGATATTGCAGAGTAAATACCGCAAGAACGATCGGACCGCTGCTGGATGCACAGGTTACTTGTGTACTGATCGGAGAGAGACCGGGACTTCTCACTTCAGAAAGTATGTCAGCATATATTGCCTACAATGCAAGACCAGATATGCTGGAATCAGAATATACGGTAGTTTCGAACATCAGCAGACATGGAATTCCACCAGTAGAAGCGGCAGCCCATATTGTGGATCTGATCTCGCAGATACTTGAGAAAAAGAAAAGCGGTGTGGAATTTGCCAGCGCCAGTTAATTGAATAAAAAGACAGATACAAAAGTTGCAATGGAGCACAGAAATGAAAAATTCTGTACTCCATTTTTTTATAAATAAAATAACGCAGAATGAGGAGTGATTGTTATGGAAAACAAAGAAACACAGCTTGTCAGAGCACTTGGATTAAAAGAATCCATCAGTATGACGATTGGAACAGTCGTAGGTGTCGGATTATTCACCTGTGGTTCTGCTCAGATCGGTCATGTAGGATCCTGGATCATTGTAATCACATTTTTATCTCTTTTGATTTCTATCTGGCCTTGTCTGATCTATGGTGAGATGTCAGCAGCATTGCCTTGTGCAGGTGGTACATACAACTATGCAAAACGTGGTCTGAACAGAGTATGGGCAAACCTGGCAGGGTGGCATTATATTATTTCAGTAGTTGGAATCGGTGCCGGTGAGACACTTGCTTTTGCAAACTATTTTAAGATTCTTTTCAGCCAGTTTGGAATTGACCTGAGTGGTGTCGATTCCCGTGTCATTGCAATTATCCTGGTAATATTTTTCCTGATACTGAACTTTAAGGGAATTGAGATGTCTGGTAAAGCACAGACTGGATTTATCTTTTTCTTCTGGGGTTGTGCGATTGCATGGTTCCTGTATATGATTCCTAAGATCCATCTGGAATATTTTGGTGGAATTGCAATGGATTCACTGCCACCTTTTAATGAACTGATGTACATCTTTGGTCTTGTATGGTGGTGCTATACAGGTTTTGAAACCTGTGTATCTATGGGGGCTGAAACAAAATACCCACAGTATACACTTCCAAGAGCTTTAAAAGTATCTGTATTCCTTGTATTTGTATGTAATGCATTATTCCAGTGGTTCCTGGTTGGTCTTGTACCGCACAAATTCTATCCACTGCTTGCAGCAGCAGATGCTCCTTATGCAGAAGGTCTGGAGGCAGCAGGACTTATCGGATTCCCGATCATCCTTCTCTGCATCGGAATTGCATTTGGTGGTGACCTGTCTACGATCAACCCTGGTATTGCAGCTCCGGCAAGATATATCTATACAATGGCAGAAGATAAATCTCTTCCTTCTTTCTTCTGCAAAGTACATCCGAAATACAAAACACCATACACTGCAGTTGCAGCAGTCGGTATTATAAATATCATTCTGATTGCAACAGGTTCGATCAACTATATTGCATCGGTATCGTTGATTTCTCTGGCACTTTGCTACATCATTGGATGTCTTGCATATATGGGACTGAAGAAAAATTATCCGGATATGAACAGACCATATGTAGCTCCTGGTGGAAAATTCGGCTGCTGGTTCACGATCGTTGTGTATATCTTCATGCTGATCTTCGCAGACAGAGTAGCACTTGCTACCTCTGGAGTAGTAACCGTAGCAGCAATCATTTACTGGGCAGTCTTTACCAGAAAACATGAGAACAAGATCCCGACAATTGAGGAAGAAATCGGTGTTCTCGAGGAGCCATCTCCGGAAGAAAAAGCAAAGATGGACAAAGAATACAATATCTGGAAGATTGCCACAATTGTTGCGACGATCATTGCACTTGGAATTTATATTATTCCGGTGCTCTTCTAAGAGATAAATAAGTAAGACATACCACATAAATCCCCCGCATACACTGTAAAAACGGTGTATTCGGGGGATTTTTCTTTGAAGGATTATATCGAAGAACGTGCAGTGGAGATTGCACATTACATAATAGAAACAAAAGCGACAGTACGACAGACGGCGAAAAAATTTGGGATCAGTAAGAGTACAGTACATAAAGATGTGACAGACCGGCTGATCCAGATCAATCCGGCACTGGCGGGAGAGGCGCGTAAGATTCTGGATGTGAATAAAGAAGAACGTCACATCCGTGGCGGACTTGCTACCCGGGAGAAATATCTGCATATGCATCATTGAAAACAGCAAAATGGGAGATGCTCAGGAACAGTTAAGAATATACGCATAAAGGTATAAAAAAGAAGCAGCTGGATCACAGCTGCTTCAGTACGTCTAACAATCGTGTATTATTTTCAGGCATCATGATGCAGAACCGGACAAATTCTCCGTCCAGGCACTGGAAAGAAGAACAGTCACGAATCATCAGCCCTTTTTTGATGCAGGCTTCAAATACATCTGCGGAAGTCAGGCCTTCTTTCTGAATTTTCAGAAGGATAAAGTTTGCATATGCCGGATAGACCTTGAAGATTGGAAGTTTTTTTAATTCGGTTTCCATCCGGTCACGTTCACCGAGGATCAGATCACGTGTCCTGCGGAAATAGTCATGGTCAAGGAGCATTTTTTTTCCGGCAAAAGCACCGAGACTGTTCAGGGACCATGGTGTCTGCTTTTCTTTCATCTTAGCCAGAAATTCTCTGTTTCCTGTAATGCCATAGCCGAGACGCATACCCGGAGCCGCATAAAATTTAGATACACCACGCAGAACCATCAGATTTGAAAATTCTCTGGTCAGAGGTACGGCTGTTACTGCATGGATGTCCGGTGCAAATTCGACATATGTTTCGTCAATCATGACAAAAATATTTTTTTCAGCACAGAAAGCAATCAGTTTTCGTAAATCTTCCTGCATGATCGCAGAAGAAGTCGGATTATTCGGATTACAGATGATCAGGAAATCATAGCCTTTTTCCAGTGTTTTACACAGATCATCCACATCCAGACTAAAGTTACGTTCTTCCTGTAGATGATAATATTCCTGTGTGCTTCCGGAGAAAGAAAGTTCTCTTGAATATTCGGAATAAGTCGGTCCGAGGATCAGCGTATGCTTTGGTGCACGTTCCTGGATTAGCAGAGAGATCAGTTCGCTGGAGCCATTTCCCGGAAGAATAAATTCTGCCGGAATCTGACAGTATGCAGCAATCGTATTTCGGAGGCTGACATAATCTCTGTCCGGATAAGAAGAAAACAGATCTATATTTTCTGCAATTTCTTTTTTGACAGAAGCAGAAAGACCAAGTGGATTGACGTTTGCTCCGAATTTAACGATATCTTCTTTATTCAAATGATAGTAAGCGCAAATTTTTTCTATATCACTTCCGTGAAAAACCATTTTTGTAGTCATTGGTATACACTCCTTTTTTCGCTATTTACTATAATAAAGCATGGAAGCGATTTTTACAATAGACAACCGACAGGGATGTGTTATACTAAAGAACATGAGTATTTAAAGCAAAGTCGCCGTTAAGACGTTTTCAATGTTTAACAGAAATATATGATAGGGATAGGAGAAATAGATATGAAACTACAGATGGTGCAGAATGCGTTAAAACAGAAAAATATCAAATATGAATATACAGAAGAAGATGACTGTGGAAGTCTTGATTTCATGTTCCGTGGACTTCGTTTTCATGTGTGGGAATATCATGATGAAGTCTGGGGTGCAGAAACCAATATTTATGAAGCGGGCAGAAGCCAGGATATCGAGGGCGATTACGAAAAAGAAATTGCTGCAGAGATTCTGTCATGGCCGGATATGATTAATAATTAAACAGGAGACAGATAATATGAAACTGATGAACATTGCCGATGAAGGCGCACAGTATAAATGGCAGCTGTATGACTTATACGATAAGGCGTTTCCAGAGCAGGAAAAAAAGCCACTCCAGGTTATGGAACAGCTGGCTGCTGATGGAAAGATGGAAATGCTTGCGTTGGTCGATGAGGATGAATTTGCAGGTCTGGCGATCAATCTGATCGATGAAGAGCAGAATCGGGCGCTTCTGGACTATTATGCAATCGCACCTGAGAAACGAAATGGTGGTTATGGAAGCAAAGGGCTGGAAGTGCTTCTGGAACGCTTTAAAAATTATAAATATATTTTTGAGATTGAAACACAGAATGAAAAAGCGGAGAATGCAGAAGAACGTAAGAGAAGAAAAGCATTTTATCTGCGAAATGGTCTTAAAGAGACTGGTCTGTTTGTAAATGTTTATGATACAGATTTTGAACTTCTCACGCCGGACGGAGAGTTGACCTTCTGGGAATATGTGGATTTTCTCAGAGAAGTTATGTACGAAGAATATGTGGAAATTCTTCGGCCTACACTGATTGCGATGAAGAAGAAATAATAAATAACAAAAGAAGTTGAGGACAGGGAACGTGGGAGAAAAAGTGATATTAGTTTATCTGGTAGTATGTTTTTTTGTATTTCTGGCAGGATTTGTAGATTCGATCGCCGGCGGTGGGGGACTGATCTCTCTTCCGGCATATATGATCGCCGGACTGCCGGTACATACTGCGATTGCAACAAATAAAATGAGCAGCTTCATGGGGACTTCTGTTGCAACTTACCATTATATGAAAAAGGGCTTTATGAAGTGGAAAATATGTATTCCGGCAATTTTTGGTGCGATTGCCGGGTCCTGGATGGGGTCTCATCTTGCATTACTCATTTCAGACAGAGTTCTCAAAATAGCAATGGTGATCGTTTTGCCGGTAATCTTATTTTATGTTCTCAGAAGCAAAGCACTGCAGGGGAATGACGAAAATACTACAGATGCAGTCAATGGAATGCTGATCTTTAAATGCATTCTGATCGCAGTGGTGATCGGTATTTATGACGGAATTTATGGACCGGGAACAGGCACGTTCCTGATGCTTCTTTTTACAGGATTCTGCCATATGACACTGAATGATGCAGCGGGAACAACGAAGGCAATCAATCTTACAACCAATATTACGGCACTGGTTGTGTTTTTGATCAATGGTAAGGTACTCCTGCCACTGGGAATTGCTGCGGGCTGCTGTAATATGGCAGGAAACTATCTTGGAAGTCACAGTTTTACATCAAATGGTCATAAGATCGTGAAACCGGTCATGATCGTCGTGATCGTAATTTTCTTTATCAAAGTAGTAACAGAATTGGTTTAATAGTGAAAGCCAGGGTTTAATAGCCCTGGCTTTTGATGTATTCGTAGGTTCGCTGACAGTTATTGTGATCGATATAAGCAAAATATTTTTTGCGCATTTCGGCGTATTTCTGTTTTTCCTGAAAGTCGTTTTCAGTATAATCTTTGATCAGATGAACGAGATCTTCCTGCTCTGTGCAACGGTCGCCGAACAGATCTTTTTCCATATTGAGGTAACTTCCATTAGTCCTGTTATAGTCGTCCACATCAAATTGATAGAACAGAACGGGTTTTCCCTGATAATAAACATCCCAGCAGGCACTGGAGTAATCCGTGATCATCATGGAACACCGCATGAGAAGCTGGTTCAGAGGCATGGAATCAAAGGAATACAGCTCAATCTGAGAGTCTTCGGAATGGAAAGTGCTGATAAATTCCTGTAGTTTCGGATGAATATAAAACAGCAGTTTCAGTTCATGTGCTTTCAGATAATCCTGAAGTTCCTGATTGCTCAGGAGAGAAGCATAATGTTGATAATAACTGCTCTGTTGGAAAATTTCATTATTCTGACCTTCCAGCCAGGAACGCCAGGTTGGCATAAGCAGAATGACAGGATGAGCAGGATCTGAAGTATCCCTGAGACCATCCCATCGTGCAAATCCAAGGATTGGAGCCTTTTCAGGCGGATAGCCAAAATTCTGTGTAATGATCTCTTGTTCTGCAGCTGAGGTAGTGACAAAATAAGTCGCAGGACTGGATCCCCTGGCACCAAAAAGATGATCTACTTTTTTCATTGCGGTAACACCGTGCTGCAGAAAAAGAAGTTTCTGACTATTGATTTCTCTGGTGACGGGATTAGGCATTGGTTTCCACGCATACGCATGATAGCGGGCATCCGGCGAAATGTACAGATCTGCACAAAGCAGATACAGAATATGGCGGAAGCTTAGAAATGGAATGAGGTTATCTTTATATTTTTGCATATAGTCCCATTGAGGAGATGTTTTGTCAAGTATAAAATAGACGTTCTTCTTCTGGTGCTTCATACAGTATTCAAAAAAGTAGAAACCGTTTTCCTGAGCGGTGATACAGAATTTTTCGTATACAAGCCAGATATGCTTCTTTCGGACAAAACGTCCAAATAATTTATAAATGCCAAAAGCACTCAGTTCTTTTAGACGGTGTGAAAATGTATCATATCTCTGCCAGTGGCGGCAGCGAATGAGCAGTTTATGCGCAGAGCCGCCCATTGGAAAATAAAGAAGTTTCTGTTTTCGGATATAATGTCTGCCAAGTAAAAGGGTCAGACGTGTCCGGTTGCTGAGTATGGGTGTATATGAAATATCGGAATCTGTCTGATAAAGTAAAAATTCCCAGTCTCCTTCGCTGGATTCCAGTATAGCTGTATCGATGGAATATAGAAGAGTATCCGCAGAGGACTGTATGGCAGTAAGGTCATGGGAATAGTCGAGCCATGCATTACAAAAATGTATACGCCCCTGAAGTCCGGAGACAGTTCCGGAATATTGTACAAAAATGAGAAATTTATTTTTTTTAACCTGGATTTTAGTGATATAAGGCTGATTTTCCATGAAAAGCTCCTTTTTGTTTGTTAAGAAAATTATACAGAACAGATTCTGTATTTTCAAGAGGTGATATATCCGGACTGATTGACAAAGCCTGATAATATGCGATAAAATATGCGGGAAGCTGAGTACAGAAACAGGAGAAGAGTGAATGGAGAAAACCTGTAGATTTACCAAAAAAAATACATTGGCTGTAAAAGGAATCGCGATTTCCTTTTTGCTTTTTTATCATTGTTTTTCCAATAGTGCCAGAATGCGAAATATGGCAGTCAGTTTTGCGCCTTTTTCACAGGATACTGCGATGATGATCGCACGATGCATGGTACATTGTGTTGGCATGTTTGCTTTTTTGTCGGTGTATGGACTTACACTTTCAATGAAATCAAAATATCCGGAATATGATTTTGATGGACATACAGCAACTTTGTTTGTATTGAAGCGATATGTAAAACTTGTTTTTACATTTTTGATTCCGTTTTTCTTTTGTACAGGAGTTACTTTTGTGACGGATACGTCACGGTATGCAGGAAACCTGTGGGAAAATATAATCAGCATAGTTATGGATTTCTTTGGGGTGGGACATCTCTTTGGAACACAGATGCTGGTAAATACATGGTGGTTCCTCAGTCTTGAAATTTTACTGATCGTGTTTATGCCATTCGTGCTGCGATTTTATAAAAAATATAACTGGCTGATGATTTTCATGTTTCTTTTACCGGGGAGTTTTTTGATCGAAAAACATGTGCATCTGACAAAATATCTTTTTGTTGTTCCGTTTGCTGTATGTTTTGCAGATCAGCGTGTGCTGGAAAGAATGAAAGAGTTCAAAATAGTGAAAAACCAGGCTGCCAATAAAATTATAAAGTTTATTATCAGCACAGGTGTGATCGTACTGATGTTAAAAGTATGGGACAGCCAGTGGGGCCTGGAACATTTTGAATTCGCTTTGACAGGGCTTATTCCTGTGTTGATTATTTACTGGTCCTATGAATTCCTTCTGGATATTCCGGGTATAAGCCATATTCTGGAGTTTTTGGGAAAACATTCTGCAAATGTTTTTTATATACATACCTTTATCCGTGTTTTATGGCTGAAAAAGGTGACCTATTCTTTTGGAAATGCTATATTGATCTGGCTGTTTCTTATGGGCAGCAGTATTGCAATCTCTGTTGCACTGGAGCTGTTTAAGAAATTAATTCATTATGACCATATCTCGGGAAAAATAACAGAACAGATCGTTGGATGGGCCGACAGAACTTTATAAGATAAAAAATGCAGTACCAGGTGAGAAAATGTGATCTCATCAATGGTGCTGCATTTTTTATTAACAAAATCTTTTTTTGATTTCTTCACAGATATGACGACTGTGCTGATTGTCTTTGAACTGAAGATATTCGTTTCGTTTTGCTTCGTATTCGGGTTTCATTTTGAAATCATTCTGGATACATTCTTCCAGGCGATCCAGAAGCTGAGATTCGGTTTCGGCTCTGTCACCAAACAGTTCCGTATGCATATCCAGATAGCTGCCATGAGCCTCATTGTATTTGTCCAGATCAAACTGGTAAAACAAAACAGGCTTATCCTGATACAGAATATCCCAGGATACGCTGGAGTAATCCGTGATTAGCATACGACATCGCATCAGCATTTCATTTACAGCAACTTCGCCGAAAGATATGAGATGGATACGTTTATTGACTGCATTGAAGTTTTCTGAGTATTCCTGGAATTTGGCATGCAGATAAAAATTAACCTGCAGATCATATTTTTCCAGAATCTGACTGAACCGGCTGGAATTCAGAAGTCCCATATAATGTTTGAAGTATTCACTTTCTTCGAAATCTTTATCCGGAACAGAATCAAGCCAGTTGCGCCATGTTGGCATGATCATGATTTCGCGGGTTCCCTGCGAATGATCTTTTAATACATCCCAGCGAGGAAGACCTGTATTAATGACTTCGTCTGGTTCATAACCAAAATAATCGATAATAGTCTGTTTTTCGGCATTGGTAGAGACAACGAATAAGTCGCAGCCACCGCGCATGCCTTTTCCATAAAAATTATCTACTTTTTTCAGGGCAATGACTCCATGCTGAAGAAAGACGAATTTTTTTCTGCGAAGATAACGGTTGAAAATACTGTGTCTGCACTGCATCGCATAGGTGTGGTATCGTGAATCCGAGCTGACGATCAGGTCAGCAGCCTGTGTATAGATCATATGTCGTATAGACATAAAATTTATTACATTTTTTTTGTAAGGATCTACTTTATAATGATCCGGAGAGTCCTTTGCTATTATATAGTAGATTTTTTTGTTGAGATAAGCTTCTTCGTTTTCGTCCATGCAATGTTTGAAGAAGTAATAGCCGTTATCCTGAGCCATAGAAGCAAATTTTTCGCTGACAAGGCAGATATGCTTCTTATTCCAGTAGGATTTTCCGATCCGATAAAGGAAAATAGAAAGAAATTCTTTAAAAACAATATCCAATCCGTCGTATTTTTCTTCTTTACGGTATACAAAAGCGAGCATTTTGTTTCCGGTATAATATGGATAGAAGAAAAATCCGTTGTCTGTTCTGTAGGAACCGTTGTATAGGAACTTCAGGAACATTCTGTGTTTGGTATCCATAGCGATAGAAATCTGGTCTGTCTTACTGTTGTCAGGATTATACAGAAGTACATTGATATCCCAGTACAGACTCTTTAAATCTATTTTGTTCAGATCAAGCGAAACTTTTATACGAATAAGATTTCCGCGTTTCTGTGTACTTACAGTAGTGAAATCATGTGCGATGGCATCTTTTGAAAGCTTGTTACGAAAAGAAAGTTCGGTCTTAACATATTCGTGATATCCTGTTTCCAGGTCATAACAGATTTTAAGAATTCCTCCATTCATCCGCAGACTGTGCAGGGAACAGAAATGAGTCTGTCTCAGGTAATAATTGCGGCTGCACAGACAGATACGGAGTATATCAGTGGAATCAGAGTCTAATATGCCAATATATTCCCGTGGCCTTATGGCAGTATCTTCGGGAAAATAAATTTCGTCAGCAAAAATATGAAAACTGTTTTCTGAAGTCGTTTTTTTTGATGGATCTTTTAAAAGAAACAGTTCGGAGGTATTGTTGTGAATTCCCTGGATATAAATATGGAATTCTTTATTATACCGAAATTCAAAAAGACTTTTCAGAGAAGTCAGATCCAGTGTGAAGGAATTCTCTCTGCGTGTGAAGCTAAGAGAAACAGAAGTGGAAAGTTCTGTTTCCTTTATAATAAAGAGAAGTTTTTCATATTTATCAAAAGAGAAATCCTTAAAGGACAGTGTGACCTCATATGTGGAAACAGAAGATATTTCTGCGGAAAGTATTTTGTCAGGGTGTTTAAAATCCGGCGAAAGGGGCCAGGTATAAGTGTCAGTTGCCATAATGCCTCCCAAATGTATAATATTTGATTATATTCCATAAATACTGTAAAAGGTATAAATATTAATGAAGTAATATAATCATAACATAATCTTAATAAAAATTAAATAATTTCTGTAAAATAAAAGTTACCACAAAAATTATAAAAGATTATACAAAAAAGAGTTGACACACGTGGGAAAGTGTGATACTTTAATACAGAACGCTGCCGAAGACAGTAGGTGCCGAAAGGCATAAGGATTAAAACGCCTACCGAGGACTAAGTATTCTATTTAAGATTACAGAGACCTTACTGTCATGCAGTAAGGCTTTTTTTATGTTTTGACGCGGCGGTATATCAAAATCTATAAGGAGGTGTACCATTTATGGCAAAAGTAGAACTGAAACAACCAATCGTAGATGAAATCGCAAACAGCATTAAAGACGCACAGGCAGTAGTACTTGTTAACTACAGTGGTCTTACAGTTGAACAGGATACAATTCTGCGTAAGGAGTTAAGAGAAGCTGGTGTTCAGTATAAAGTATACAAAAACACTATGATGAACCGTGCTTTTGCAGGAACAGCATGTGAAAGCCTTTGCCCACATCTGGAAGGAACAAACGCTCTGGCTATTTCCGCAACAGATGCTACAGCACCGGCAAGAATCCTTGCTAAATATGCAAAACAGTTCCCAGCTCTTGAGCTGATCGCAGGTGTAGTTGAAGGTAACTACAACGATCAGGCTGGAATCCAGGCACTGTCCCAGGTTCCGTCCAGAGAAGAACTTCTTGGAAAACTTCTTGGAAGTATCCAGTCTCCTATCACAAACTTCGCTCGTGTGCTTAATCAGATCGCAGAGGCACAGGGTGGCGCTGATACAGAGGCAGCCGCTGAGTAAATCCCAGCATTATTAAAACAAATCTTAAAAAATGGAGGAAAATTAAAATGGCAAAATTAACAACAGAAGAATTTATTGCAGCAATCAAAGAATTATCTGTATTAGAATTAAATGAACTCGTAAAAGCTTGCGAAGAAGAATTCGGTGTATCCGCAGCAGCAGGTGTTGTAGTAGCAGCTGCTGGAGCAGCTGGAGAAGCAGCTGAAGAAAAAGATGAGTTCGACGTAGAACTTACAGAAGTTGGACCGAACAAAGTAAAAGTTATCAAAGTTGTTCGTGAAGTTACCGGTCTTGGACTGAAAGAAGCTAAAGCAGTAGTTGACGGTGCTCCGAAAGCTCTTAAAGAAGGCGCATCCAAAGCAGAAGCTGAAGACATCAAAACAAAACTTGAAGCAGAAGGCGCTAAGGTTACACTTAAATAATTCTGTTAAAGATGAGGATTGGATGGAGACACCCTGCGGTGTCTCCATATTTTTTTGGATAAATTTACAAAAAACTGGTTGACAGGCAGAGACCGCTATGCTATAGTGAAGAATGCTATATTATGGCAAGGATATGCCTGTTTATCTCAAACCGTAAACAGGAGCATGTTGTAAAATAAATAAAAAAACAGGGGTGAAACGTCAATGGAAAAAAACAGAATTCGTTCTGTAAAAACTGGAAAAAGCATGCGCATGAGCTACCAGAGACAAAAAGAAGTTCTGGAAATGCCGAATTTGATTGAAGTCCAGAAAGATTCCTATAAGTGGTTTCTCGATGAGGGCCTCAAAGAAGTGTTTGATGATATTTCTCCGATCGCGGATTATGGCGGAAAGTTTAGCCTGGAATTCATCGATTTCACGTATGACGCTAAAGATGCAAAATATACCATCGCACAGTGTAAAGAACGTGACGTAACTTACGCGGCACCTTTGAAGGTTCGCGTGCGACTGATCAATAAAGAAACAGAGGAAATCAACGAACACGAGATCTTCATGGGAGATCTTCCGTTAATGACAGAAACAGGTACTTTTGTTATTAATGGTGCTGAGCGTGTTATCGTCAGCCAGTTGGTACGTTCCCCTGGAATTTATTACGCAATTGCACATGATAAACTTGGTAAGAGGCTGTTTTCCAGTACTGTTATTCCGAACAGAGGTGCATGGCTGGAATATGAAACAGATTCCAATGATGTATTCTATGTACGTGTGGACAGAACCCGTAAGGTTCCGATCACTGTGCTGATTCGTGCCCTTGGTATCGGCACCAATGCAGAAATCGTAGAATTATTCGGTGAAGAGCCGAAGATCCTTGCAAGTTTTACCAAGGATACATCTACCAATTATCAGGAAGGTCTTCTTGAACTGTATAAGAAGATCCGTCCGGGTGAGCCTCTTGCAGTAGAGAGTGCAGAGAGTCTTATCATGGCTATGTTCTTCGATCCGAGAAGATATGACCTTGCCAAGGTCGGCCGTTATAAATTTAATAAGAAACTTCATTTTAATAAACGTATTGTAGGACATAAGCTCGGAGAAGCTGTTGTTGATCCGTCTACAGGAGAAATCCTTGCAGAGGAAGGCACAAACGTAACAATCGAGCTTGCAGACAAGATTCAGAATGCAGCAGTACCATTTGTATGGATTCAGGGTGAAGAACGTAAGATCAAAGTTCTTTCCAGCATGATGGTTGATATTACAGCTCATGTAGATCTTGACTGTGATCCAAAAGAACTGGGTGTTACAGAATTAGTATACTATCCGGTACTTGAAAAAATCCTGGAAGAAAATGATAATCTCGAAGACATCAAAGCCGCTATCAAGAGAGATATCCATGATCTTATTCCGAAGCATATTACCAAAGAAGATATTTTGGCTTCCATTAACTACAATATGCATCTGGAATATGGCATCGGAAATGATGACGATATCGACCATCTGGGTAACCGTCGTATCCGTTCTGTTGGTGAACTCCTTCAGAATCAGTATCGTATCGGTCTTTCCAGACTGGAAAGAGTTGTACGTGAACGTATGACAACTCAGGACACAGAGAGTATTTCTCCACAGTCCCTGATCAATATCAAACCGGTAACAGCAGCAGTTAAGGAGTTCTTTGGTTCATCTCAGCTGTCACAGTTCATGGATCAGAATAACCCTCTTGGTGAGCTGACACATAAGAGACGTCTTTCTGCACTGGGACCTGGCGGTCTGTCACGAGACAGAGCCGGATTCGAGGTACGAGATGTCCACTATTCTCATTATGGACGTATGTGCCCTGTTGAGACTCCTGAAGGTCCTAACATCGGTCTGATCAACTCCCTTGCATCTTATGCAAGAATCAATGAGTATGGATTTATTGAGGCTCCTTATCGTAAAATCGATAAAACAGATCCGTCAAATCCGATCGTAACAGATGATGTTGTATATATGACAGCTGATGAGGAAGATAACTATCATGTAGCTCAGGCGAATGAGCCATTGGATGAAGAGGGACATTTCCTCCACAAAAACGTATCCGGTCGATTCCGTGAAGAGACTCAGGAATATGAGAAACGTATGTTTGATTACATGGACGTATCACCTAAGATGGTATTTTCTGTAGCGACAGCGCTGATTCCTTTCCTTCAGAACGATGATGCTAACCGTGCGCTGATGGGATCCAACATGCAGCGTCAGGCAGTACCGCTTCTTACAACAGAAGCTCCTGTAGTAGGAACTGGTATGGAAACAAAAGCGGCTGTTGACTCAGGTGTATGCGTTCTGGCTAAGAAGTCCGGTACCGTTCTTCGTTCCACATCTACAGATATCAGTATCAAGAATGATGATGGAACAAAAGATGATTATCATCTTACAAAATTCCTCCGCAGTAACCAGAGTAACTGCTACAACCAGAAGCCGATCGTATTCCAGGGTGAACATGTAGAAGCAGGACAGGTTATCGCAGATGGTCCGTCTACTGCAAATGGTGAGCTTGCTCTTGGTAAGAACCCGCTGATCGGATTCATGACATGGGAAGGTTACAACTATGAGGATGCCGTTCTGTTAAGTGAGAGACTGGTACAGAACGATGTCTATACTTCTGTTCATATTGAAGAATATGAAGCAGAAGCACGTGATACAAAACTTGGACCGGAAGAGATCACAAGAGATGTTCCGGGTGTCGGTGATGACGCACTGAAAGATCTGGATGAGCGTGGTATTATCCGTATCGGTGCAGAGGTTCGTGCCGGCGATATTCTTGTTGGTAAAGTTACTCCTAAGGGAGAAACAGAGCTGACAGCAGAAGAACGTCTTCTGCGTGCAATCTTTGGTGAGAAAGCAAGAGAAGTTCGTGATACTTCCCTTAAAGTTCCTCACGGAGAATATGGTATTATCGTAGATGCCAAAGTATTTACAAGAGAGAATGGCGATGAGCTGTCTCCTGGAGTAAATCAGGCAGTACGTATTTATATTGCTCAGAAACGTAAGATTTCTGTTGGTGACAAGATGGCTGGTCGTCATGGTAACAAGGGTGTTGTTTCCCGTGTACTTCCTGTTGAGGATATGCCATTCCTGCCGAACGGACGTCCGCTGGATATCGTACTGAACCCACTGGGTGTACCTTCACGTATGAATATCGGTCAGGTCCTTGAAATCCACTTAAGTCTTGCTGCCAAAGCACTTGGATTCAACGTTTCCACACCGGTATTTGATGGTGCGAGTGAAATTGATATCCAGGATACTCTGGAACTGGCAAATGATTATGTAAATATTGAAGATTTTGAAGAATTCCGTGCAAAATATCAGGATACACTTGCACCTGATGTTATGGAATATCTGGATGAACACAAAGATCACAGAGAATTGTGGAAAGGTGTTCCGATTTCCAGAGATGGTAAAGTACAGCTCCGTGACGGACGTACAGGTGAATACTTCGACGGTCGTGTAACAATCGGACACATGCATTACCTGAAACTGCATCATCTGGTTGATGATAAGATCCATGCGCGTTCTACAGGTCCTTACTCACTTGTTACACAGCAGCCTCTGGGTGGTAAAGCTCAGTTTGGTGGACAGCGTTTCGGTGAGATGGAGGTTTGGGCTCTGGAGGCATATGGTGCTTCGTATACACTGCAGGAAATCCTGACAGTTAAGTCCGATGACGTTGTTGGACGTGTTAAGACTTATGAAGCAATCATCAAGGGCGACAATATTCCTGAACCAGGTATCCCTGAGTCCTTCAAAGTTCTTCTGAAAGAACTTCAGTCTCTGGGCCTGGATGTTAAAGTCCTCAGAGATGACAATACAGAAGTACATCTGCTGGAAACAGTAGATTATGGTGATACAGACCTTCGTTCTGTAATCGAAGGTGACAGCAGACATCACAGAGAAGAAGAGTCCTTCGGAAAACATGGTTACACCAAACAGGAATTCGAAGGTGAAGAACTTGTAGATGTTGAAGAGGATGAGGAAGACGATGATGATTTCATTGACTTCGACGAGTCCTACGATGATGAAGACAACGAGTAGAAAGGGGAAAGAATACATGGCAGAATCAACCACAGCAAATGAAACATATCAGCCAATGACTTTCGATGCCATCAAGATCGGACTGGCGTCCCCTGAGAAGATCAGAGAGTGGTCCAGAGGTGAGGTAACGAAACCGGAAACCATCAACTACCGTACTCTGAAACCGGAGAAGGACGGACTTTTCTGTGAAAGAATTTTCGGGCCAAGTAAGGACTGGGAGTGCCATTGTGGTAAATATAAAAAAATCCGTTATAAAGGTGTTGTCTGCGACCGATGCGGTGTAGAAGTTACAAAAGCATCTGTCAGAAGAGAACGTATGGGACATATCGAGCTTGCTGCTCCGGTATCCCATATCTGGTATTTCAAGGGTATTCCGTCCCGTATGGGACTTATCCTGGATCTGACTCCAAGAACACTGGAGAAAGTTCTTTACTTTGCAAATTATATTGTACTGGATCCGGCAGATTCCGGACTTCAGTACAAGCAGATCCTTACAGAGAGAGAATATCAGGATGCCCGTGAGTCTTACGGAAATAACTTCCGCGTAGGCATGGGTGCTGAGGCTATCAAAGAGCTCCTTATGGCTATCGATCTTGAGAAGGATTCCGCTGAATTAAAGGCAGAGCTGGTTAAGGCAACAGGCCAGAAGCGTGCAAGGATCATCAAACGTCTTGAGGTTGTTGAATCCTTCCGCGAGTCAGGAAACCGTCCTGAGTGGATGATTCTTGATGTTGTTCCTGTAATCCCGCCAGATCTTCGTCCTATGGTACAGCTGGATGGTGGACGTTTTGCGACATCTGACCTGAATGATTTGTACAGAAGAATCATTAATCGTAATAATCGTCTGAAAAGACTGCTGGAGCTTGGTGCTCCGGATATCATTGTCCGCAATGAGAAACGTATGCTTCAGGAAGCAGTTGATGCCCTGATCGACAACGGTCGTCGTGGACGTCCGGTTACAGGTCCTGGAAACAGAGCCCTGAAATCCC
>OLPB01000258.1_pt1 | contig 34560 bp, 46 predicted proteins | sample 1672001 | NCBI WGS metagenome assembly OLPB01 (sample SAMEA3136635, study PRJEB25190) | human gut metagenome | biome: human gut; feature: human-associated habitat; material: faeces | place: Austria | collected 2013 | reverse complement strand
AATTACATCATTTATTTTATTCCAAATCTGGCAGTCATGGAAAAGGTATAACCGCATAAGCGATTATATAAATGGGTTTACTCAATGTAAGGGGAAAGGGAGGAAAAATGGCATTAAGATTTAGAAAAAGTTTTAAAATTGCACCTGGTATAAAAATCAATCTGAATAAAAAAAGTATGAGTGTTACTATGGGCGGCAAGGGATTTCATCATACAATTAATTCATCTGGAAAAACAACTACCAGTGTAGGTATTCCTGGAACTGGAATTTCATACACCAAAACATCCGGAAAAACAAAAGCAAAAAATAGAACTGAGAAAAATGTATACTACTCAGAAAAGCCTCAACAAAGGGAAAGCTCCATTCGAAATGAACGTTACCGCTACAAGAAAAACGCTACTAACGAATAATACACTGACAATAGCAAACACCAGATATTTTATAGCAATATCTGGTGTCTTGTGATTTCTATAAAAAATATACTTCTTTTATTTTACAATCACTATCCCTTTATAATTCTTACTTGCACACTTCTTTTTATTTTCTTTTTCCACTGTCGTTACGCTCTTATGTCCATCTGAAAATTTCCAAATTTTATCTTCTTTTTTATCATAGAGCATTACAATTGTATGTATAGGTGACCCTTCTTCGAAAAGAATCATATACCCTTTTTTCAATTTTTTCTCTAACTGATCATTTGATAGTGTTTCTCTATATGTTGCTGGTTTGTCTGGGCAAATACGATTTATCCCTTTAGCTATTTCTTTCAGCGAGTATTTAGCTCCGCACTTCAAACGTCTATGAGCATATTGCAGACATTGTTGCATATTTTTTTTGATTCCTTTGAACCTCAGAGACATATAAAATGCTACTAGACTACAGCCATGATTTCTAATAAAATCATTCTTGAAATCATGTTGAGAAGGTACAGGAATACTCCTTCCATTATTTAGTATGATTCTCCATGGAAATTTCTTTTTCGATTTTTTATTTTTATTTGCTACTATTCTCATTTTTGTGTCCTTAATCCTTAATAACTTACAAATTTATTTAATTCGGTGCATGATATCATGCACCTTTTTTCACCATTTTGAAATCAGCCAGTTACCTAAAAAATATTTTGGCGCTTTTAATGAATTACAGGAATGCTCCTTTCAAAAAAGAGAGCTTTTCAGCTCTCTAAGTCCTTTAATTTCATATATAAGGTTCCAATGTACATCTACATTCAATTGTACGAGATTTCATCATTGAAATATTGAAACACTGTACTGTGGATATTCCATACAAACTTGTCACTATAACTTTAAACGAAAGAATACGAAAAGACTCTCCATAATTTCTTAAATATAGTCTATAACCATTTGTAACCGGATTATAATTCATATCATCACAAATATTCTCATATTCAGATATAAATACCGAATACCCTTTTGAATTTATATTATAGTTCTTAAACTTGATTATTCTTTTATCGCATCCTTGAATTTCAATATTATTAATTGGAACATTCGTGATATTATTGAATTTTAATTCAACATATCTATATTTGTTCTCTTCATTAAAACCGATATTATTTTGCTCCAGATTTACGTATGCTTCTTTATTTTCTCTTTCTTGTAATTTCAACAATCTGTCATTAATTTCATTTGCTCTGTCTGACTGTCGTATTGTTACATACGCCAATAACGAAGTACCAATACAGTTCAAAGCAGTACCCCAATAACTTAACATATCTGATTCATTAATGTTAGGATTTAATTTTTCCACTCCACCTAAATTAAGAACCGGCAATAAAATCCAACCTCGTACTAAAAATGGCCCCAATATTAAAAGAAAACATATAACAATTAATATATAATGTTTTTTGTCTTTCTTCGGTTTATTACATTTCAAAATAGCACATCCTTTCATTTTGTATAAAATTATACATTGATATGTGAATTATTACAAATGTAAATTCTAACATTATCCGCGTTAATCAATTATCGGGTGAATATTTTTCAGACCACTAATCCATGCTCTCGCAAGTGCCTTTTTGCCATCTATTAAATATGGATGAATAGCATCTTGATCGTATTTCGCCCCAAGCGAAAAAGTTTGATACACCTATCACCTTGACTTTATCAGTATGTCTTGCTATCACTTACTACCATCTGCTATATTGATACCAGGAGGTGATATCATGGCACATCCAAAGAAAGCTGAGAAAGACAAGTATAAAAAGATGTCTATCAGTTTTGAACCAGAGCAACTGAATAAGCTCATCTCCTATTGCGAAAAGGAGGAACGAACCGCCTCTTGGGTGATTCGCAAAGCTCTGGCAGAGTGGTTTGAAAACCACAACATTTAATCTATGCTACCGTTACTACTAATACTTCTTAATTAGTAACGGTAGTCCTCTTTAGTTGACTGTTATCCGATTCTTAACATTTCACCAACCATCATCATTCCCATTTTTTCGTGTGCAAAAGTTGATGGATGACTGTCTGTTCCGTTTTTGCTTCTGACAACCGCTAATGATTTTGGTGACCTATTGATTTTGCCCCATAAATCCACCAGTGGTATCCCCCACTGGTCTGATACTTTTTTTAAATTTCCTTTCCCTTCTGCATCTCCGTAGGCAAACGCACTATCTAATATAAATGCCATTCTTGCATTTGGATTAAGTGTATACATTTTATCCATTAGGTATAATAACGCTCCAAGGAACGTTGTCCTGTGCGAAGCAAAACTGCTTTCATCTGTATACTTCCAGTTCGACTTATCAAATGAATTCCAATCATCAAGTTTAAAGTTTCCATTGTTGGGAGCAACTGCATATAACCATAAATCAGCATCGGCATTTTCTGACGAAAAAATATGTTCCCATGTTCGGTAGTAATCGTTATAACTTCCACCCGGTACATAATCTTTTGGAGCATCTGGTATAGTCATTCCCTGTTCTTTGTACTCTGCGATACTTAGACAAGTAGACCCATATATAAGTTTTGTTCCGTCTGTATTTGTGTGTATTGCAAGTCCTGGAACAGATGTATTTACGAGAGTAAACCCTAAATAATTAGATGCTTCTTGCATATATGATTTTGTTGCATTAGAACCGAACCCGACAGATGTTCCCAACAAGACCACCTTTTTTCCTTCCCATGGATTTTTAAAAGAAGAACTTGCTTGTGATTTTAATTGTTCACTGGCATATAAATTAAAATTTATTCCTAATTCAAATGATGTATGAATTCCATTATAGGTATACGCAATAAAATCGGCATTAATTGGAACATTATAAATAACTCCTGTTTCATTCGTACTAAAAGATGAAATCCAATTTTTTTGACTATCTAAAAATGCTCCCCCATATACACCTATAGCATATAAAATTTTAATGCTGTCTAACTCTAAATCAATAGGGATTAATACTGTATTAAATAAATCACTATTTACTTTACCTCCATTACTGTTATATATAATTTTTGATAATACTTCATAATCGGATATAATAATATTTTTAACTTCATATTTTTGCTCTAAATATTTTAATCCTTTTATTTTAGAAAAAGACACAGGTTTTAATAACTCATCGGATAATTTGTTTATTTTTTCAAATAATCCATTTTGAGGAATGAATTTTTCAAGCGAAATATTATTTCTAGCGTTTATAACTATATATTTTGTTCTGTATGGTATTTCAAATATCTCGTTAGTATACGGAGTTGATGGGGCACCATACATTTCTATAACATTCATATACTCATCGAAAAAGCAAATAAGAGGATAACTTGTATTTTCAGAAAATGAATGTCCGGTTACTTTTATAGTGTCTAATGTATTATCATTTTCTAATATAGTATATCTACAACCATCGTATGCTTTTTCCCTTTTTGATAAAACATCAAAAAGTACTCCCTCCTTCACATCAATATCAAGTTTTTGAAATTCGCCATATGTTGATAATTTGTATTTTTTTGCACTTTGCATCTTATATGAATTTTCTTCGGATTCAGAAATTGCAAGATTTTCAAACACACCACAACTGGCATTAATAGCATTAACATACATGTATCCGTCAGTTTTAGCTCGAAATGATAAATTATTCATACTTAACGAATTTTCTTCACCTAAGATATAATCGGTATAAGCCGTCGTGCCTTCCTCTATTAAATTATCTGCAAATACCGCCAAAGGATACCCTTCATTATTTTTTCCATATGCTATTAAATAGTATTTCTTATTTTTTTCGATTTTATATATTTTACAGGTATTATATTCGTTGTTACCAAAACCCAGTAGTTTATATTGTGTATTAAAATATACATATTTTTTTGAAATACTTTGCTCAAGAAGCACTGATTTTCCAGCGACATTATTAATTTTAAAATTACCTAAATCTTCCTTTAGTGAACCTAATTCCTCCTCATACTCACTTTCATTCAAGCTGCTCTGATACCATACCTCTCCATTCCATGTAAACTTACATTTTTTGTCTGTCACATAATATGTATCATTTATTTTATTTCCGCTGCCGCCTGGCAGATTTGTGCTCAAGCAGGAGCCTTTGAACTGATATGGGCTTGATATGTCTGTCAAGTTTGCTTTTTTTTGCATCTGATTATATAAATATACATCGTTTGCTATCAGCTGCTTAGGAGCCTTATTAACAATCTCACAATACGTTGGATCAGTCTTTTCGATAACATCTATTTTTCCAGAAAATTCCGCTGTATTTCCAGGTTTGTATTCTTTCATAATCTGCCTCCTAGTTAATAATTATCGTTGATTGAGTATATTGCTATATCATCATCTTTTTCTTTGTTTGAAAAACTTAAGATTGCTACAGCGTCATTATTGCTGTCATAAAGAGCCATTTCATTTATTTTTTCACCGACGAACTCCGCTTCTGTTAATTTTAACGAATACTTATATGAGGTCTCTGTATCAGATAAGACTGCTGTATCATAAGCTCTCCGGACAATCTCATTATGTAATCCATTCGCATCCGGATCTGGCTCGATAACTTTACCGTTTTCATCTACTGCACCTGTTCCAAGTCCGATATAAGCAATCTTATCTATCGTACCGGTATAAGAAGCATTTGCCATTTTCTTTCTTCGTACTGTTGTTATAACTCCCGGCATTGTAATACGCCTCCTTATTGTAAATAGATTTTTGTCATTTATTTTGAGAATATATCGTTAACTGATCTCATATGAATATGCCACCACACATGTATCAAAAGAGTTCGAACCATCGAATTTTTCTCTACCATCAAATCTTCTGTATTCATAAAAATAGGATTCTTTGATTTCTTCTACTTCAGCCTGTTCCTCCGTCTCCTGTTTGATCCTTGATAGATACTTCATACAGTAATTATCTTTTGAATCCGACTCTTTCCATGTTCGGACGGTACTTCTTAAAAAATTTTTATTAACTGCAGTCTCTATATCCACCGACAATACCAGTAAAAATTCTGCCCACCGTTCGTTTTCTCCTAATTGTGGATACCAAATATACTCAACATCTTCATATCCTATCGCTGCTAATGCAAGAAGAATTCCCTGTTTTGTACCTCCAAGGCTTTGCATTTCATCATATAGTGCAATCCTTTCTCTATAAGTATCTTTTGATTCTCCTGTATACTGTGTGAGTCCTCGTTCTTCCCCATGATACTGCAGCATTATATCTGAACATGTTGCTATTGTTGTTTCATCCCTGGCATCTTGAAATTCATTTTTTATTGTGTCAAACCACTGGCCTATCACAGAAATAAAAATCCACCATTGATTTATCTTTTTTTCTACAAGTTTGAATGGAGAAGATAAGAGATACCACATGTATTCTTTAAAACTATCCATATTTGCCTCTCTTATTCTATGTTATAAACATTAACGACAATATCTCCTGGGATTATCACACAATCTGTGTTCTCATGTTTATCGGAAGCGGGACTTACAATATTACATCTGCAAAACTGTGGTACATTATTTGCTACAAGCCCAATCAATGAATCTCTGTAAAATACATTTAATTCTTTTCGATTTTTAACACTAAACATATTCTTTATCAGTAACTTGACTTTTTCTTCAATACCATCTGTAGTGATTCCTTTTTCTATATAGATATCCAGTTCAACAGGCATTGTAACTGTCACTGAGCTTTTTACCAGATAATCACCATAGCACCCTTCCAGTGGTTGTATCGCTTTTCTTACGCGTTCTAACAGTTCCTCTGATGCTACTCCATCGTAACCAGTTATTATAATGTCAACCGTTCCTTGGCCTCTGGGATGCTGTGAATCAATCCTTGATACAGCTATTCCTGCAATCTCTTCAACGGTACTTTTTATTTTCTGGTCAGTTGTTCTTATAGAGGAAAGGGCTCTACTGTTTATGCATCTGCTCCGTAGCTTTTCAATACTTTCTTTTTCCTGTCCTTTTGTTGTGATCCAGTCTGCTTCGTTACTTACAGTAGCATCTCCTTCTATATGAACGATGGAATGTACAATCATGTCTTGTGGAACATTATAGTTGTCGCCAACATATTCCGCTTGAACTTTTACTTTCGTTACATTTTCTCCAGCCGGAAGAACCGTATCTTCTAATGCATAGTATCTTAAATATTCTCCATAAGCATCCGGCTGTGTTCGGAATGGATGACCTTTCACAATCTTAGCTGTATAAGTACAATCCGCTCTTGTGATTGTTATATACCCTTCTGTTTTTGTTCCTTCATCTCTTGATTTTGAATAATCAGCAGCCCTGATCTCCACCCACTCGTCCGGACAATGTTTCATAAATGCTGAATTTATGAGTTCTACAGCTAATTCTTTTAGCTGTATCCCTACATGTACACATATTCTGAGCAAGGTATAAAACACTCCGCCTTTAGAAAAATTCGTGATCATGAAATCATTCTCTGTTAATTCTTCGATCAGCTCCTCCGTTGCTTCTCCCTCCGTTGGAACATGCACAATCTTATCTATTACATCTTCTGGTATCATCCTGCATTGACCTCCATACCATCTATTGTTAAATCAATCTCACTTTCTGCAGTCTCATCCACCCAGCTAAATTTAATCTCAAGATTTTTTTCTCTTCTGTTTGGGGTGTCTTTCATTACAACTTTAATGGAATCTGCATCTACATAGTCTCTTTTTGTCAGCTTTTCATGAACCCTTGCGGAAATTTCCTCATTTAAGTTATCCCCGCTCTCTTCATTCATCATTTCTTTTAATCCAAATCCATAGGCCCATCTTCCTTCTTCATCTTCATGTACCAGTTCTCCTTCTTCCGTCAAGACTTCCAGATAAATATCCTGTTTGCAGCAGTCATATCCACTCACAGTACAAATGTTTCCATCTTCTACAACTGGCTGTCCTAATTCATCTAAAGCAATATCTACATCTTCCTGTTCTGTTAATCTCATCGATAATACCTCCCTACAATGTACAGATTGCTTGTATTTCCGTACAGAAGTGATATAACAACTTCTTCGTTTTTCTGATATTGCTTTTCAGATAATACCCCTGGTATCTCTGGTATCTCTTGATTTTTTTCCAGATTTATATCCAGTAGTTTTAAAGTATAGCTGTATTCTGTCTCCGTAATTTTCTTAACAGCTACAACCTTGGCGACCTGAATAGAAGGTCTTAAAACATGGGCATATGTTGTTTTAAAGAGTTCCTGCAGAACACTATTGATAAATTTCCGTATATCAATCATCTTCTACCTCCTGGAACCTTAAAGACATATCAATACTTCCATCGTTTGCTGATTTTATTACCACGCTCTCAACAAATCCTACCGCGATAAGATCCTCACAATTTACATTAATGTACTGTGAGTGATGAAGCCAGGGTATCCCGATGACATCGATCTCCCATATTCCCTTACTGCATGAAATATCAAGGATGTTATCGTCTGTAATCTCATATATCTCTTCCTGCTCTGGATCTTTCCCCCAGTAAAAGACACCATCCCACATATAAAAGCCTACATCTATACCCCAGGCTGTGTTTATCTCTCTTATTGCATCACAACCATTTAATGAATCAATAACAAATGTTTTCTTGGTGCTGTACACCGTATCATCTAAGCAAAAAGAATATATCCCACAAAGCGCAAGCACATATCTAATAGCTTCCTGAGGAGTACTTTCTACAAAGGCTGCTTTGATAGTCGTATCCAGGAGTTTTTTCATCTCATCACGGATTATCAGTTCATCATTTTCTGTTTCCCAGGTTCCAATACCATCTATGATGTTCTCATAATCATCATCTATTCCCATATCAACACGACAATCTTCAACATTTTTATCATAAATGATCCCTAATGCAGCATCATCGAAAGATACTTTACAGATATCACAATGTTCTCGTTTACTCGATCGATAATTTACATACATCCCACCCTCAAGCTCTGTGTCCTGAAGGATCAATCGAAATTGTGGATTCACATATGTTCTGACCATACCATCACTTCTTTTTCCTTACTAACTTCTTTGCCTTCTTTTTTGCAGCAGATGTATTCTTTGTATCTTTTGCAGGGCTTTTACTCACCTTTTTCGTTGTCTTTCTTTTTTTAGCAGCCGCTCTCTTTTTAGCGGCTGCCTTTTGAGCGGCTGCTTTCGCTTTTGCTCTGGCAGCCTTTGTCTTTACAGATTTTATACCAACAATCTTGGGGGCTACTAAAGACAGGGTTCCAATATACCAGCTTTCTGAAGTTGTAGATGTTGTGGAAAATCCATTGAAATAAACTTCATGTATCCCTCTGGCATTGCACATAGGCTCTGTTATGCGATATTTCTTCTGTCGCTTCTGTTTCGGCTTCTTAAAAAGTGACTGTACATTTCGGACCATATCTTGTGCAGTATAATTACCGCTTTCTTCAAATAAGATCTTAATCTCAATTTTTGCCGCTTCATAACCAGTTGGAACATTTGCTTTTGTTTTCTTTGTTTTCTTGTTCTTTTTATCCGCCAGCTTCCCTTCTTCAGTCACCGATACACTCTGTATCTGTCCTGGTATATATTTTTTTGCTATCTTTAATGTTTTTTCTTGAACATATATCAATAGTCATCACCCCCGGATCATTCTTCTTCAAGCTGTTCGATCAATTTTTTCAGTTTATTGAGGTCATCTATATCATCTACATCTAATTCAAGATTTACGTTTTCAATAAATACCTGTTTACTTTTTTCCTTAGACTGGATCTCTTCTTTGTATTTTGAAACAGTAACCTCTTTTGAAAATACACTGGCCGTTTTCTCATCTTTTTTCGATAAGATCTCTCCAGGTGATTTCATCCTATTTCCAAGGACTAAATTGGCTACAGAATCAATTGCCGCTTTTATCATCCCATTTAATCTGTCCCAAAGTTCTGCAAGAGGGATGACCGCTTCTTTTCCTGCTTCACCTCCAACCATCAGGCTGTTTCCATTTTGTCCAAAGACCGTTGCTGAAGATAAGATTCCTCCATTTTTGAAGTATGATACGGAAAAATGTGGTACCTGTGCCGTTGCTCCACCAGAACCTACACTTGAGTATGATACATTTACCCGTGGCAGTCTTGGACGTGGAACGGTTACATGTATATTAGCAAACGCTGCTTTTATCCTGTTTGCGGCACTCTTAGCTGCATTGACCGCCTGATTACCTCCTGTTTTTACGCTGTTTGTCACAGTATTCATCATGCTTTTTGCGGCATTTCCCACCGCTGGTCCTGATGAACGGACAGTATTAGTGATCTTTGTCGTTACACCTTTTGTTGCAGTTATCGTCTGATTACCACCAAAATTGATCCCTGAAGCAAGATTGTTCATCAGCTTAGAACCCGTTGAACCTGTCCCACTGGAATCAATCTTCATCGCCTTTGAGATATTATTCCCAGCATTTTGTGCTGCCGATGTTGCAGTAGGTGCCCCATTTTTTATGCCGGCTGCAACTCCGTTCATCAATTCAAGTCCTGATGTCCCTGCTCCAGTTCTATCGATGTGTAAAGCCGATGCGATATTATTTCCTGCTGTTGTTGCTGCGGATGAGGCTCCTGCTTCTCCACTTTTTATTCCGGACGTGACTCCATTCATCAGTCCTTTCCCTGCAGAATCCGTCTTTCCCGTATCTTTCCCTGAAAATACCCCTTTTATCGCACCCCAGACTTCTCCGGCTGCTCCGGTGATACCATCTTTGATCGCCATTATGACCTCACGTCCAACCGTTTTCCAGTCAATTGATAAGATCATATTAATGAACTCTGAAAATATCTGTCCCGGTAAACTTAAGATGAGTGGTGCTGCCTGGATAATCCCTGATATCAAGAAGCCGATCAGCTGGATTCCTCCAGAGATCAATTGCGGCATAGCCGAAACGATTGCCTGGATGAGCATCGCTATAATGGATAAGCCTATACTCAATATTGTTGGAAGTGCGTTCCACAGTCCCTGGGCAAGCTGCCCCAATAGCACGATACCTGACTGAATGAGCTGCGGAGCATAAATCATGATACTGTTCAATAACATCACTATGACCTGGCTTCCAAATATCAATAGTTGTGGAAGTGCACTTATCAATCCATTTAAAATATTAGAACATATACTTCCTACTTTGCTGAAAGCATTATTTAAAAGATCTCCAAATTTTCCCGCATCGCCTCCACAGGCTTTAAACGCTGCCACAAGGGCAAGGACCGATAATACTATCCAGGTAAAAGGGGATGTTAGCATGGTCTTAAGCAAACCCATGTTCGCTGTCTTTAAAAGATTCACTGCACTTTTCAGTGTCAACATCGCTTTCCCTAAGGTTCCTATTGCCGCTGTAATGCCACCGACTGCAATCAGAAATACCCCAAGTACTATTGCAATCTTCATGATGACTGATACAAGTTCCTGATGGTTTGCTACCCAGTCAGACCCTTTTTTTACGACTTTGGTAACTGCCTCAATCGTATTATTTATTCCAGGGAGTAAGCCTTGTCCTAGTTCTTCCGTTGCATTGTGTAACGACTGTTTTAGCACGTCAAATTTCTGTGCCGGCGTATCATTTATGGTATTTGCCATTTTTTTAGTCGTTTCGATTCCGCCATCCATCGATGACTGCAGGTCTTCAATCCCACTTTTCAATTGCCCCGTATTGTTATATAACAAGTCAATCAAAGATACAGCTTCATCTGTTCCAAACGCTTCTTTTAACTGCTGTTTCTCAACAGCATCTATGGTATCTCCATACTTTCCTTTTAACCGTTCTATGATCTCATTCATAGATAAAAGCTGGTTATTATTATCTATAAAACTAAGTCCTAACTTTTCACCTGCACCTGCCGCAGCATTAATAAATGCTTTATATTTTGTTCCGGCTTCTGAGCCTGACATGCTGCTTTGTAACTGTCCCAGGATTGCCAGCTGTTCTTCGATCGGCACTTTCGCATTTGTCGCAGATGCTCCCATTGTCTTTATCGCATCTGCCATCTGTGTTCCGGATGTCTTATAATTCTTTACCGCTGTCGAGATCCCTGCACTGAACATCTCACCAAACTCAAGATCTGACATATCATTATAAGCAGTCTTATAGATTCCATATCCGGATGCGAACAACGATGTCATCTCTTCTGTCGTTGCCTTTGTCGCCTTCGCAGTCAGCCCCGCCATTTCCGTGTACTTTGCCACACCTTCATCTGACAGGCTGGCAATACCAGATTTAATATCATACGAAGCAGCGATAAAATCTGCTTTAGTCGTTCCTGTATAAGTATCAGAAAAAGATTTTGCTGCCTTTTCTAACTTGCTTAAGTCCTTTACACCTAATGATGCAACTTCAGCTAATGCATTTTGTGTATCAAATGTTGCAGTGACAGTTCCCAGGCAGGCTCCTGTAACGGCTGTCCCTACTCCAGTCATCACGGCTCCGACTTTCTGCATCTTTCCAAAGGAATCTGACATACGCTTTACCGCATCCGGCACCTTCTGAGCCGGACCTGGAATCTTTTTTGTCATGTTATCAACAAGGTCAAGGACAAGCGATACCCTGTAAATAGAATCCATGCCCATACGATATTCTCCACTTTTTCTTTACTTTCGTAGCAGTTTCATGTAAAATATAACTGGATATACCCTTTGTGAGTCATGTATATAACATGGCTCTTTTTTATATCTACTTGCCTTCTTGTTGAAAAGCCTGATTGATTGCTGCTGCCATGTCCTCCTGCTTCATTTTTCTTGCAATACGTGCCATTCCGAGCAGGCGGTAGACTTCTTTTATAGAACTTTCCCCCAGATCAGATGGTAATAGCTGATCTGGGAGATAAGTAAATATCATTAATGCTGCCATTTCTATAAAGCTGTCTTCTGTACTCTTTTCTGCCTTATCTATCTGTCTTTCTACATCGTCTACAATCTCTGTACACTCGTTGTCTTCGATAAACCCAGCATGTAGAGTAATTTTTCACCAAGGCTGATGCCCATTGCAGGCCAATCTGAAAGCTTTTCCGAAAGATCTTCTCTCTGTTCTGCACATACATTATCAAGGCAAAAGGCTTTCATCGCTTTTGTACTTGAAGTACTTGCTGTTTTCATATATCGGTCATAGCTTGCGCTCTTCGGCTCTCCAAAGAGAAAGGCATACTCTTTATCCATCTCATCATCCTGAGACAGATTTGTTGTTACGATATATCCGCTCATACCATCTGCTTTTTTTCTCTTACAGAATTCTCTAAACTCTGCCGGATTTTCAGACAATGTCTTTTTTTCCTGTTCTGAATACTCTGTGTTCTGATCTTCTAAATAGTCTCCCATAATAAACTCCTTTTTGACATTTATTTTGATTATTCTGTTGTAATACCACCAAGTGCATATCCTTCTACAGAGACAGTGAGGCTTGTATCTCCCTGTTTTGCAGAAAAGTCTCTTTTATCAAAGGTAACCTGTTTGAGCGTATCTGTATTTGTTGTCGCACCGGAATCGGCATACGATACAACAATGTTTGGGATTACCAGTGAATAAAATCCTTTTTTATTTTTACGGATATAATCGACCAATACCATGTAATCTTCTCGTAACAATGTCAGTTTTACAGAATTTTTTCTTTCTCCGGTTCCATAGCCGCGAATACGGCCGCCTTTTCCATAGATTAATTCTTTTCCTGACTCGTCATTATACGAGATTTCTGTAGGCTCGATTCCTTCACATCCCGTAAGCTTGATCGTGACAGACGACCAGTCAAATACTTTTCCATTGATAATCTGCTTTCGTCCCATCCTTTATCACCCTCTTTAACTATTTGCATTCACCACATAAAAATCTAAATTGATCACGGTTGCATAGCCTCGCGGAACATATCTGATACTGACAGGAATCACTTTCTTTCTTCCCTCGTCTGAGATACTGTCCATATCGATACTGACTTCTCCACTCGATATAATCGTATCCGCCTTCGCTTTATCTACTGGTACCTGAAGATCTTTTTCAACCGCCTTAAGTACCACTTCTTTATCTTCCTGGTCATAATCCATATTTTGGTGCAGTAAAGCACGCTGTGACACCTGACGGACTAATCTATATGCAACACGGATATCTTCTACACATGAAAAATTGCTTGATTCCAGGGCAGTTGTATTCGTTGTCGCTACATACCATCCTTCAAGTCCGGAATACTTTCTGAAGAATACATATCTTCCTTCATCTAATTCCTTTACATATCTTTCGATCCCTTCCGGAAGCAGTTTCAAGATCTTCTCTTCTGATACAGAGACTTCTCCAGGATATGCTGCAGATGTACTTTCTTTTAAACCTGCAAGGATCCCGCTGAACACTCCTGCAAGATTGATATCCTGTACCCTTCCATCTAATCGGGTATAGGTAGCCCACTGTGAACACACTACAACATGACGTCCTTTTATGCTTTTTGCATCTGACAGGATTGCATCTACATATGTCTGTGCATCCTCTCCCTCATTTGCCGCACGCTGTTCACATAAAAAGAAAAGTGGTTTTCTATCTTCCTCTTCCATCTGCTGTGCCAATGCTTCTAATGATGCCCACAATGCTTTTGTGGTTGTCCCGACAATGTGTATCCATTCCATATCTGCCTTATAATTCTTAAATACCGAAACCGCATCAAGGATCGTCTGGTTATTCGCTGACGGAGCAGTTGCTTTAAACGTATAAGTATCTCCCTCTACGTATTTTGTAGATGCCACACTGAATACTAAAGTTATCCCTGAATTAACTAACGTGATCTTGCCAGATAACGGGATTGTCTGTTCCTCACCCCATGTTGTTCCATTGTCTTCTGAAATACTGCAGGTTGCCGCGTTCGCTTCGCCTGAGCTTTCAATCTTTACCACAAGGACAAGATCATTATTCGGATTGCCTTCTGTTGTGATCGTTCCCGTTCCTGTTCCCGTATGTACTGCTTTTCCTACGGTCCCCTGTCTTTCTGCTTTGACTGGTAATGCATGTACCACAGAAGCTCCCATATCGATCGCATCGATACAGGCATCTGCTAACGGTGACTTTCCAAGCTTCTTATAGATCGTATCTGTGCTCATATTCGATGTGATAAGAATAGGCTCATTAGAGACTACACTGGATACGCCTATCTTTCCACTTACACCGGTTCCTGTACTATCGCTTATCGCTGTAGTTGTATCATGCAGTACCGGATTTACCTCTGCTAACATTAGCTATCCCTCCCATCTGCAGCTCCTTCCACAAACGATGTCACTGCATTGTCATATTGTTCCTCTGTAATGTATTTTCCCTTTCTCCAGCCAGCATAGAGCAGGATACCGGCATAAATGACCGGATCCGTATTCTTGATTTTGGCCCATTCTTCAACCGCTTTTAAAGTGCTATTCTTTTCACTTACCTGTTCATTGTCTTTCTCTGCGGTATTATCTTTCTTCACTGCCATCTGTTATGTCCTCCTGTTCTCTCTCTATAGTTACCTCTGCCGGTGAGATATCAAAAATCTCCTTCTTGTCTTCATAGATACCATATTGGCATAAAACGATCACCTGTACTGTTACTTTTCCTTTTAAGACGCTGTCTTCCTCATCGACCCAGTCTGTATCAACCGGTGTGACACCGACCCAGTTTCCATCATCATCATAAAAACCTTTCCCAAGATTTGCTAAAAACCCTTCCAGTAATGCCTCTACCGCTTCTTCCGAGTTATCATTGAGCACCACATTGTATATCGTGCTGCATTCATAAAGTTTTCTCCTGACTCTTCCGATGCCCTCTTGGTCTTTATATGTTGTTTTATGCTTGGAACGTACTGGGTGATCACTTGCCCGCAATATGGCTGCAAACTGTGGACCGGTAGCACTTTTCAGCTTTTTCTTCGATGTAAAGATCTTGCCTTTCATGCCTCCGTCTTTCATTGCCTGCTCGATAAACTCTTTTTTTGTCACGATTCCATTACCTCATCGATCATGGACTTGATCTCTTTTTCATCTTCATCTGATACACCAAGATAAGGACGTGCAGGAATGTTTACACTCTTTTTCCTCACTGTCTGCCTTCCTACGTTAAAGACCAGCCACGGAGCTGATTTCGCAGATATAGGTCCTCCAAACTGATGAATCGCTGCATACACAGTATTGGTTCCCACTTCTACTCCAGAAGCAGATGACCTTACATTGATCGAATTCCTCAGTCTCCCACTGTCAACCAATGTCTTTCCTCCACCAGAGGCTCTTATGGACTTTGGCCAAGCATTGCCATCCGGACTTTTTCCGGAATCAAAGCGGTCTAATGTACCAGTTCTTAATATCTCACCCATCGCCTGGCTGATACCCTTTGGATCTATGTCAGATAATTGTTTCAGTTTTTGATAGATCTCATCTAACTGACCTTCTGTCCTTACCCTGATCGATGTCATCACATACCTCTCATACTCTCTCTGCTAAATATACGTTCTGCAGAATGCATCCGGAATCCATCCGCAGATTGCCGATTCTCTGAATCATCGGCGATTCCTAGGCTGGCTATACCTTTCGCTACCTTATCAAGCCAGGATACCGCAGCATTATAACGGTTTAGATACGTTTTTTCTCTATCACTCTCATCGATTCCGGCTCTCGATACCAGGTTATATACAGCGATATCCTTTGCGTACTTTGTTATGACCCGCGGAGGTGCCGCAAGAGGAACACGGTATCTCTTCGCAAGATAACCGTCTATTTCTGCACAGGCATCCTGTATCGCTTCTTCGCAATATTCTGAGATTTTTTCCTCCCGGACCTTTTCATCTTCGATATATTCCTCACCTGCTATGATGTCCTGCATCCCTTCTTTTAACAGAGAGAGCACTTCTTTCTTTGTACAATACATTATGCTTTTGTACCAGTAGAGCCGAATGCCATCTGCCAGAAACCATATCCTGCATTCGAACGCCCTTCTGCCCCATAGATATACTCGTTTCTCATAAAGACATTATCATCGGTTTCTTTGTCCTTATTCACAAAGACGATCTTCTTTCTCTCCTGGTAGATAAACGGCTTTAAGAATCTCCTGTTATCCACTAAAAACCAGTAAGACTCTTTGTCCGACAGTTCTGTTGATACCATTAACTTCGCTGTCCCCCTCAAAATGTTTGAACTGCCATCAACAAATTCTGCTTCAAGGATCTTTCTGCCTTCTTCTTCAAGTGCCGGAGATACGATAAGAAGATTTGGGACAATACCAAGGCTTTTTCCCTGGTCTCCGGTAAGCATCATCATGTTTTTTCTTGCCTCGGAATAACTTTCCGATGATAATTTCTTATCTCCAAGATTGCTGGCTGCTGTTCCTCCATCCTTTCCTGATGCATGGTCTTTTGCAAAAAATGCCTTACCGTCATAACATTCCTCAGTAAATCCATTTTTTAACGCTTCAAATACAAGCTGTTCTGGATGTCTTGCCGCACTCTCTCCCATAAAGCGCATCAATGGGGTATATACGCCATACTGGTCATCCTCGATCTCTGACCGGTTGACACTCACTGTCATCTCAAAATTTTTGTTCTTGATCGAATAGTCATACTGAGAAAGATTCTGAATCTCTCTGTCACCGATCCATTCTTTCATGTTCGGGATCTGGCCTAACCATGAATAATGCTGTTCAGAAGTTGCTGACGGTACAACAGTCGCAATCTCCGGATAGTTTACTTCTACTCCTTCAAAGCCCTGATTGAACGCCATGGAAAATCCGGTTCTAAGGCCTGCTATATTTTGTGCATTGATAATCATCTTCCTTGTCCTCCTATTGCTCTACACAAGAAATGCCGCTGCTGACATATCCACGATAACTCCATCTTCTTTTACCGCAAGAATGATCCCTGCGACCGAAGAACCAGCAGCCGTCTTTGTGACCGTCGCTTTATCTGCCACATAGCACTTCTGTAATACATCTGTCTTTTTGATTGTCCCATCATTTTTTAAAAGATACGGGACTCTGTTCACTACTGCAATCTCTACACCGGCTGCACCAGTACTATTATCTATCAATGTTTCCACTACACCTGCTACAGTCAGATTTTCTGCTTTGGAAGCTGCCACCGCATAACCACTGCTATTCACAGCTACGATATCTCCTGGCAGCAGCATCGTCCCCGCTGCTACCGGGATAACTGCCTGTGCTCCTAATACTCTTCTGCTCATCGCTTACTCCTTTCCTAATCCCTTTTTGATCTCTTCCTCTGTAAATCCCATTGATTTAAGGACCTTTACTACACTATCTTCTTCCTTAATCGGAGGATTTTTGTCATCTTTAAGATCGAGCTTTCCAACTGGAACTACCTGCGGTGCTTTGTCTACGAATTTAGAAAATCCCTCAAGATCTTTCAATGCATAATCCTGTGCCCACTCTTTCTGTGCTGCAGAGATCTTTCCTGCCTTCAGTGCGAGTTCTACCGCTTCATCTGCTTCTTTTTTCGCCAGTTTTTCTTTTAATACCTTTACTTCTGTTTTGATACTCTCTCCTACATTTTTCAGTTCCATGATACTTGCTGCTACATCCTCTGTCTTTGCTTCTCCTTTGAGTCCTAACAGAGAGGTGATGGTATCCAGTTTTAAACTTTCCTCCTCTGTCTCATCCTGCTTCTTTTTGACTGCTTCCAACGCCTGTCTTACTTCCTCCTCTGTTGCGGTCTCTTCCAGACCTAACAATTTTGCAATCTCACTTAATTCCATTCTGATTTCTCCTTCCTCAGGTATCCCTTTATTTACTATTGCGAACATCCCGTCTATTGCCGGGGTATTCGTTAATGCTGCTGAATGTAATGCAACAGCTTTCTTATCATTCTTACGGACAAGGACTACTGGCGAAAGATACCGGTATTCTTTATTTGCAAGATACTCTTTTGCTTTCAGAGTCCACTCCACTTTCGCAAGTATCGCATCTTTCCCTTTCGTGAGTTCTTTGACCCAGCCAGCGGCCGGTGCCTGCACATCTTTCAATGTCTGATGTTCATAATCGATGACAAGATCCAATGCCCGTTCTTTGAATTGTCTCTGAATCAGATCAAATGATTCATCATCTACGATAAAATCTCCTTTTTGTGAATGTACTTCCCCCAATGGTAAAAGTTTAATCTCCACTGGGGCTTTTATCAGTTCTGCACTCTCAGAAGTACATACAATCACTTCATACAATATCCTTCACCTCTCACACCCTCTACAATAGCGTTATCACGCGTAATAACGCTATTCTTTTCGCTTACTCTGGCATTTCCTCACCTGTTGGTTTAAACCCGTTTAAAAGGCTGTCTCGTCCTAATCAACCCACGGCCATCTTTCTTCCTCAAAAACTTCCTTTATACCTGGGTCAAACGAAGAGGTATCTGGCTCCCAGGCATCTTTTCCTGGATTATTCCGGAACCCCTTATCCGGCCTTATCGATCCTACACTTCCATCTGTTACTGAAGATGGGGGTTCTTCTTCTACTTTCAATCCTCTTTCCTGTATCTGCCTCTCAGAAAGACTCTTTACCGTACAGCGGCATCCGTATCCATTTGGTGGAAACCATTCGTCCCATACCGGATCATCTGCCCGGAATACTTTTCCATTCATCATCTCATGTTCCGGCCGCACTTTTTCGTCTCCAACAGTACAGTACTGCCAGTAAGGTCTCAGCCTCCTTACGGTTGGATCACTCATCGATTTATAATGTCCGGCATTATATGCAGACTGCAGGTTTGTAGAAAAGATCGTGGACGCTCTGTATGCCTTTTTCCCTGTATACCCTTTTTCCTCTAAGAACGTATCCATCCTTTTCTTAAAATCATGAAGGGTTGTTCCTTCTTCTACGGCCTGTGTCACTGCATTTAAAAACTCCTGAAGGACTTCGGCTTCTGTAAACCTCGCTACCGTAAATGCTTTTGCTTTACTCTTTCCCCGGAGTTTCTCATACTCCTTTTTTGTCACGACCTTCTTCTGTAACAGGAACTTTAAGGCATCCTGAAATATAAAGTCTTTTGCCTGCCCATAGATCATTGCATCACTGTCCTTCCTGCCATTTCTGACAAACAGACCGCCTCATCAAGCAAAGACTCTAATTTATCTGAACGCATCTGTTCAAACAGTTTTTTGACAATTTTTTTGTCATTCAGCTTCTCTTTAAGTTTCTCTAAACTGCCCTGCTGTTCCACAAACTCTGCTAACTTATCGAACATCCCGCGAAAGATCCCGTCAGAATACTGCATCATCTGCTGTGCCATCCCATCCACGATCTCCTGTGCATCTTCCGTCAACATATTTTTAAGCCCTTTCAGCTCTGTCTGTTTCTCTTCTCCAAGCTGATGTGTCCTTGTCACCATGTTTGGTCTTAATATCTCCTCTCCATCGTCTGGTGCCGGGATACCAAATTTCTTATAGATATGTGCGATAGGTATCTCTAATCCCATATCACAGGCAAGTATCTTATATACTTCCGCTACTTCTTTCAGGTCCTCCGCTTCCCTGGTATCAAATACAAGGATCGGTACCTCTGCATCCGGTCCGAAGTTATACTCTACCAGTGGTTTTATAATGTCCCTTCGGATCGTAACAGCAAGGCTCTTTGCATCCGCGACTGTCAGGTCATGACGGACATCATTATGCGTCTTACTCTGTGCATAGCTTCCGCCACCGGAATCCGATGTCAATGTCTGCCCTAATACCGCTTTTGAGATCTGTTCATCACAATATCTTGCCAGGCCTTCATATGCTGTTGTACTTGTTGTCTTGTTGCTCTCGATAAATTCAATGATCGTACTTGATGGTATGATACCTGCTGCATCTGTACCCAGAGAGATCAATGCTTCTTCTAACTGCTTCTTGTCATCTTCCGATGCTGAAGGGTCATACTTTCCTAACCGCAGCGGCATCCCAAACACTTCACAAAAAGAGATCCAGTCCTTGATATCATAATTTTTAAACAGATACATCCAAGCAATCACTCTCAGCAGCCCGCACCGGCTCTCATGTCCTGACCTTGCTTTGTAACGATGTACAACAAACTTATTTTCTGGGAGAGGGATCCCTTCCGGATGTTCCCTCGTCATTATCAGCATCTCATCTGTCCGGTAATCCCAGCAGAGTTTTTTCGAGTGGATATACTCCAGATTATCGATCACATTGCGACCTTCCTCGTTTACATCCCACTCGATCTCCATGATCGATATCCCTTTTCCGATCGCATCGAGCATATCGATCAATTTACTGTCAAAATCCTCGATCCCAGATAAAGTATCTGCAACAAATGCTGCGATCTCTTCATCTTCTTCTGATTCTGAAAATGGCTGTATCTCATAATCCAGACCGGTCACAGCAAGCTTTCGTGTCTGTAACTGTGCAAACAGATGGGTATCCTTTTCTTCCATCTCCTCAAACAATTCCATCTGGCTTCGGATATTCCCTTCATCAGCCTGTCGAAATATCCTTGCCAATCGGCGCGGTGTTAATCCCTCAGAAGGATATTCACTATATTTATCATTCGCATCTCCGGCTGCGACCCGCACCCGGATAGGAGACTTCTTTTTATTATCTGCAGCAGGTCTCCACTCCTGTGTCCCCTGCTGCAGTTTCCCTTTCTTCTTTTTCTTCTTTGCCATTTTAATATGCTCCCTGTTTCATACGGAGCGAACGTCTTCGAACGCTCTGGTATTCAATCTTCGTACCGGCTGCTTTTACAGCCTGGGCAAGAGTAACTGCCATATGGAGCCCGTCTGGGGCATCATCATTTTTACCCATCGGGAACTCTTCAAGCTGTTTTAGCAGAGCTTTGTGTTCACGATTGAACTTTATATACTTATTTTTGATCATTGGCTGCAGGGATTCGATACGCAGTACTTTGTTCACACTGGACTGTATCTCTTCGATCGGGAGATACTCTCCTGCTTCTGCCGATCTCTTAGCCATGACTTCCTTGAAATAATACTGAAACTGTACCGTCTCCACTCCAAATTTGAAAAAACCTTTCTTATCATCCCGTTTCAATCTCCGATTCATTTCAAAGATATCCTCAATGATCACATCTGGTTTTCTCTTCTCAACAGAAGCATCTGCCACATACATATATCCTGTGTTCAAATCTACTGCCAGATTAATAATCGAACTGGTATCTGACCTTTTATTCTTGCCAAGTGATGGGTCATTTGCCCCGATAAAGATAAACTCTGGACTTGAAAAATCAAGAAGTTCCGGGTCATAATAATCAAACCATTCCGGATTAAATGTGGCATTATCCGGGTCAATCGGGTCATTCTGCAGTTCAGAATTAAAGGAAGCTTGTCCTTCCGAGATCTTGATCTCCATCAAGTCATAATAAGAGAGTTTCTCTTCCCAAAGTACTTCGGTACCAAGCAGCATATCTTCCTCATGCTCTTCATAGAACTTTCTGGCATGTGCTTCATGTTCTTCATCGAAAAGGTTTGTGTAGATGCTCTCCCACTGATCCCACAGTTTTGTGTTCACTGCATCGGAGATAACTGCCCTGTACTTTTTCGCCTTATAACGGGGGTTCTGAAGCACATTACTGAGCAGGGAATCATAATGAAGGATCGTTCCGATATACATGATGTCTGTATAAGTGTCTCCTGCCTTTGAGACCGCCTTCTCAAACCAACTCTTCAGCTTCCTTCTCTGCTCCGGAGTGTTTACATTCTCATCGTTCTCGATATCATCCAGTACAATGAGGTCTGGTCTCCAATTCCGGTGTCTTCGTCCTCTGACTTTCTTACCCGAACCGATCGCTTCCACCTTAATGTTTGTCGATGTCACAAGAACACCTGTCCTCCATGCCTTGTCGCCTTTCAGACTACCAAAATCCATGATGATGTTCGCGTTCTCCTCCAGCTCCATCTTGATATCCTCAAGAAATCCCTCTGCCTGCTCAGAAGAATCTGACAAGATGATGATATAGTGCTTATATCCATAAAGAATCGCATGAAGGTCATCCTTAAAAGTGAAGTTCGTTGACTTTGCATGTCCTCTTGGAGCTGCCGTGACATTCCTTGACCCTTTCATCCGTGAGATCGTCTTTGCTTCCGACAGCGGATCTAGGTCTTTCATCACTCCCTTCTCCCATATCTCATCCAGTTCCTCATGAAAACGAGGAGACTTTCTGATAAAATAATGTGGAAGGTAGGCTCTCCCAAAATAGGACAGGTCAAACGCTGCCAACTCTTTTCGGAGTCCATGTTCGCCCATTACAGGCTCACCATTTTTATAACGCTTCTTCAATCCTCTGCGTTCTTCTACATGATTCGTGCCTCTTAAGACATACTCCTCAAAGAGTCTTGTCTGGTACTCTTCATTATTCTTGATATCCGTATCCTCTTCTTCCTCCAGTTCCCGGAGCCAGGTATCAATATCAATCATCCTGCACCATCCTGTCTTTTGCCCTCATCAAAATAGTCTTTAACATCTGTACGGATTCCTCATCCTGCTTGATCACTTTCATCATGTCAGCCTCCAGTTCTTTAAAAGCGATATCGGCCTTTTTCCGCATATCCTGCTTTACCCTGTCTTTATATGCCTTTGTCCGTGAAAGAGAAGCGATCAGCCTTCCCGCTTTATCAAGAGGTATCGTATCCCACTCTTCCTCTGCAGAAGCCATCCGGTTTACGAGGCCATTCATCGCAAGCAGGATAGCACCTTCGGTATAATCTGAATCGGGATTTTCTTTGATCACTTGTACGAGCTTTTCTGTCTGTACCTGCGCTTCCATCAATCTCTGTGCTGCACTGTTGTTTCTCTGTGCATATCTGCCTACCGAAGACTTTGATATCTCATATCCTTCTTCTTTTAAATAGTTACTGATATCCAGATAGGTATTTGACGTATCAAGGAGCAACGCATCTACTTTCACACGAAGTTCTGCCGGAAGTTCTGTGATCTTCGATGATATCCTGTTTCTTGTCCTTTTTTCTCCCATCAGATATCAACTCCGTTATCCTCGATCGTACCCTCCGCCAGGTCCACTCCAAGCTTAGTCAGCTTTATCACCGCATCATCGGCATAGGCTGTGTACGCTTTCACTTTTTCATCTACAAACTCGATGTATCCTGCTTCCTCAAGATAATCAAGATATTTTCCTAGATCAGGTGAAACGATCATTCCGGAGGACATCAGTGCGTTTGCAATCTGCCTGACGATCGCCTTATTATTAAAACCTTTTACTAAGGAACGGATAATGTATCCTCTCACCGCTTTATTTCTAAGTGCCTGATTTTTTTCTTCCTGGTTCATCTTTTCACCTCTCTCCCTTTTCTGCCAAAAGCTTATCTATCTTTTTGTCAATGCCATTCATACTGTCTTCTACACGGTTCATACTCCGGAAGAAATCCTCTCTCAATACAAAGACAGTCGGCATCTCCGATTTCATGTCGTTCACTTTCTGTTTGATACGCTCGATATCCTGCATTGTCTTTTCTTCCAGCTTATCTATCCGTTCCGTTACCTTCTTATCATTCTGATCTATCTTTTCCCGTATCTCCTTGTTCCCAGCAGCGATATCTTCCTTGATCTTTTCGTTCGCTTTTCCCATATCTGCGAACCAGTTTTTGATAAAATATGAGATGAGCCCTAACGCAAGGGTGATAACTCCTGCCATGACATCGGCAAAGGTAATCGTATAGCCCATCCCTCTATCCTTTCTTAAACATCCGTTCTGTCAATTCTTTCAAGTCATCCCATCCACCCATTGCGATCTTTGCCACAACGAAGCTGAGTAACATTACTGCAACGACCAGATACCATGTGATTGTGATCTTCTTATAAGCAGCATAGCCTAAGAAAATAAGCGGTGTTAAGCATAGTGCTACGACATAGCACACCAGCTTTGTCGGTGCTCTTTTCAATGCAGGTACTACTTTCAACGCCTCCGTTACCAATGATGTGAAGAATGCACACACACTCACGATACACATAAGCCAGGCTACGACCATCGTTGCATTTTCCACTCCTGCTCTTGTCATGATATCGACCACATCTGTTACTGTCATTTTTCATCCCTCCTGTAAACATAAAAAAATAAGCCTGTATCAAAATACAGGCTTATTTTAAAAGACTTCTATACAACCTTTTAGTGATAGAAGTACCGTATGATATTTATTATTTTTGACAAAAAAAATGAGAATTCCCCCTTGAAAAGCACGTAAAAACGTGCTATAATATAATCACATTAAAGGAAAGGAGTTGAAAAATTGTTAGATAAGATACTTGAAAATCTCATCAAGTACTTAACCATCATACATCTGGTACTGGCAATACTTAAAGATTTAGATGACTAAGCACTTACCGGGGGAGAGAACCTCTCCCCTGGGTCCCATGAGATTTTCTATCCTTATCATAACATAAAGCAATATGAAATACAAAAAAGAACTATCGACAATCGCAGTACCTGTGCTACTTCTTGTCTTTTTCTACACGAAATATCACAAGTTTGATGTGCTTGATATCTGTATCATTGCCCTCATCCTTTTATATCTGTTCGTGACGATCTGCAAAAGGAGGGGTGAAAAGTGAAACTTCGTGAGATAAGAAAAGAGCAGGGACTTTCTGTCCCTGCCCTGTCACAACTATCTGGGGTACCCAGACGAACTATACAAGATCTTGAAAAACGAGAAGATGGAAGAATGTCTACCTTCATTAAGTTAGCCGATGCTCTCCATGTTACTCTGGATGAGCTTTGCCGTTAGACAGATATTCCTCTATCGTGATCTGTCCAGGATATGGGGCATCTTTTAAGATGTTCCATATCTGCTGGATCGTCAGTCCATACTTTCTGGCAAGTTCTTTGGCGTTGGATCCATCATATTCCCTCTTGATTCTCCGGTTTCTTGCTTTCATCACAATACTCTCCGGTTTAGGAAAGTACAGTTCATCCCCTTCTGCATATGTACCCAGTTCTACAAATTTCCGTATCCCTATCATAGAAATGATCGGATGGTACTTCTCATTAATATCTTCCAGTCTTGTCTCGTCTATCAATTGATTCAATAATTTTGGATCCATCAAAACACCCTTTCTGCTATGCCTTCTTTGTATATTTTAAATTGATCCAGCCTGCTCCGCTCTTTAATCTTCCCCAGCATCCGCTCTCTTTTACGATGGTATACTTCTTTTTATGCCCTTTATGTTCATTTATACTTCCTGTGATATTGTACTTTGTCCCGGCACCCTTCCGGATGTTCAAGTGATCGCATGTCGTAACCACTGTATAGGAAGTAAATTTTTTTGTTGCTGGCTGCAATGCGGGAGCAGCTGCATCTGCTGCGGTCTCTTTTGTCCCACTTGCTGCAGCTTCCGTTGCAAGGATAGCGGCAAGGATGTTCAGGATCTGTCCGCCATAATCCTTTCCTGCACTCCATCCGTTTCTATCCGGATTTTCCTGTATCCCGAGGATATCAACATATGGAATACAGCCCCTTTCTACAAGATGGAATCTCGGATCGACACATTTCTGTGCTAACTCCTTTTTATTGGCATATGCCTTTAAATGCTGTATCTGTGCCCTTATTCCGATCTGAGCCGTCTTAAATGAACTTCCTTTCATCCCATTCTTTGTCACACCCATCCCACAGAAATTGTTCTGCGATAAGGTAACGGCACTTCCTTTAAACGTAAAATTTCCGGTTTCCAAACAACTTTGTGCAAATGCGATGTCTCCACGTATCCCTTCCGCTTTTCCCTCAGAGATATAATATTTGATCATTTCTAATACTTTCTCTGAAACTTTTGGATTCTTCTTTCTGATATATGCTTTCATCTGCGCGGCAGTTGCCTGGCAGCTTCCTTCAATCTTTGTTCCGTTCTGTCCAGATATCAGCTCTTTAAACTCTTTCCATGTGTGTTTGCCCTTATTTAAAACAAATGGAGCCGGGCACATCTTTCCAGTCACATCATAATGTCTTATCACGTTTGCCGCTGGGATCTTATATTTGTCCATGAGCATCTTCACGAGTTCTGCTGATGCTTCTACAGTAGCATCTTCGAAATACCAGTCCGTACTATTATCTGCACGGCTTCCTTTTGTCCTGCAGCATAATTCAACACCAATCGAATTCGAATTTCTACATGTCTTATGTTTATATCCAGATTTACTTCCACAGTGCCATGCAATATCTTTATCTGCAACACACTGCCAGATTTCCCCTTTATGTCCAACAAAATAATGTGCCGAGGCTCCGACATACTTACTTGCAAAATATCTGCAGTTTGCTTCTGCTCCACCAGTATCTCCTACATAATGTATCACAATGTATTTGACCCTGCTGATATTTCCTTTATTTCTATTGTAGCTTGTCAGCTTCTTATTGATCACAAGTCCCATCGCTGATCCCCTCCTTTCCATGATAACCCATTGTATCCGGGTCGATCAGTTCGAGCATATCTTCTCTGTCCTCTTCCTTCAGTGACTCCATGCTGTTACATGCCTTTTCCACTTCTTCTGTTGTCAGTTCCCTGGTTGCTTCACTTTTTAATCGTTCTTCCATTTAACGTTTCTCCTTGTCATACTCCAGACCGATACTCGTCTTCTTCTCTACAAAAACCGCCTCACGAATCCTTTTTAATGTTTCATCCAGGCAATCTTCCGGCAGGAAAGATCTGATCAGTTCTGCATTTTTAATCTTATAGATATAATAAAGTTCCACATCAAGATCCGTATCCCTGTCAATATCAAAGACCGCGCAAAGCGTTTCTTTATCCTTTACGAAATCTCCCTTTAACTTCTTCAGTAATACCTTGACCTGTTTTTCATCTGGTGCCAGCGGCATTTCCTGTAAAAATTCCTTAAGTCCAATCTCAAAAGTATAGTCCTCATTAAAAACTGCCTTGAGCATCTTCTCAAATTTCGTGTCACATTTATATTTTGTCTCTGTTACTTCTTTTACTTTTGTGTTCCACACTCCTTCGCTGATAGTCTCTTTTAGCTTATCCGGATTGAGAATATCAAGGCTCATGCTATCTGTTACCGTAACACTGCCCGATGGACCATAGTATTTTAAAGAGCGGACATTATGGTCTTCCATATCCACAGCAGCTCTTGCCTGGATCTCTGCCTTAATCGCGTTCAACTCTTCTCTTTTTTCTTTTGCATCCATATCAATCTGGACCCATAACCCAACAAGATCCGGGGTTGTCATCTGTTCAATACTCATTGCCATCACGCTTCCTCCTTCAACATCTCATATGCTCTTTTTGCACAGGCAAGGCAGATCCCTCTTCCGTACAACTTCTTTATATTTTCTGTAGACTTACAAAAAATACACTTCTCTTCATATGGGCGGATAATGATCCTTCCTCCCTCTTCTTCTACGACCATTGGGTCTTTTCCTTCTAATCCCAGGTCTCGTCTCATTGCGACCGGGATACAGATAGAACCATGACTTGTCATCTTTTTGTACGCTGTACTCATGTGCTGCTCCTTTCTAGGCATTCAGAATGTCCTTGATGTACTCATATTGTTCGCTTAACGTGTAGTTGCACCTGCCTTCCTCCTTCAGTTTGTTACTGAATTCCTTAAGCCGGATAGCAAGCTTCAGAGTCTTTGCAACTCCGACTGCTTCAGGAGAAGTACGGAGGTATTGATCTGTCTGCCCCAGCATGATGACGATTGCCCGATGAAGATATAATTCCCATCCATAATAATCGCGTTCTCTTCCATCCCACTCTGCCACAGCCTCCTCAATATACTTCTTTCTGTTCATCCTTGGTTTATCCGGTGGGAGAATCCCTTCTTCCTGAAGCTTTTTCTTAACTTTCGCATTTTGGGCTTTCTGTGCCTTAGTCATCTTCTTCGCCATATTCCACCTCCTCATTGTTATATGTGATCCTGCCTTCTTTAAGCTGTTCTTCCAGGCTGTTCATGCTCTCAAGATAAATATCAAGGAGATTGTTTTTGATGTCTTCAATGTCCATCCCTCTCGCTATCGCTGCCTGCCCTACCAGTATCTGAAGATAACCAGATAAAGCAGCAAGTTCTACTACACTGACATTCTCCATCTTACAGCGGATATCATCATTCTTGACTGTTATCGTCAGTCTGCAATCCTTCACCCTTTTTCTCCTTCCTTACAGCCATGCTCTTCAATGCTTCGATCAGTTTCGAACACTGCTGATAACTCAGCCATTCTACACAGCTGACAGCAAACATCTTTTTACATAATCCATTTACCCTTGCCTGTTTATCCCAGCCAAGTTCCTGTGTCAGCTTATATATCTTTTTCCGCTGACGGATCGTGGAAGGGTTCCCTGCATTATATCTTTCCTGCTTCCCTTTTGCTGCACTTCTGGCACTATCCTTCATATCTAAAAGAACTCTTATGCAGGTATTTAATTCCCGGATATTTAATTCCCGGATACTCTCTTTCCCTGTATGGGCCAGTACCAGCAAATGCAGTTCCTCTCCTGTTAATTTCAACTCAGGACTCTTTGCGATGCCCCACAGTTTTGTGATATAACTTTTCGTCTCTTTTTTCGGCACTTGAACACTCCTTCACTTTTATCGCCCCTTAAGCCCTATGACCTTAAGGGGCATAGCTGTTAAAACATCATCATGCTTGAGGCTTCGCTGACTACCTTAAGCGTGATCTGCGTTTTTCCGCTGTCTTTTAAGACTCGTAACACATTATTGAGTGTACGGTCCAACAGGCGAAAACAACCATTATTATGATTCGTAGCCCTGCTGAGTAATTCCCCCATTGCTGCCTGATCGATATCGTACCCTTCCAGATATTCCGTCACCTCAGTCTGGTTTAATCCCTTAAACTTGTAATAAAAATCCATCCGGTTCGCAAAGCGTGTGAGATTACCTTTCAATTCTGATTCCAGCCGTGGTTCTCCGGCAATCACGATACCTACTGTACTCTGATCGTAGACAGCACGCAGTATCTCCATCTTTTTCTGTGTATATTTATTGATGAGCTTGTCTGCTTCATCTATTATCAGAAGATAGCCCTGATTCACGTTAAAGAAATCTCTTATACGGTTTACACGGCTCCAGATAGTTCCTGAAGCTTTTGGCATACCCAGTTCCTTTTCAATCGCTTCCACAAGGTCACGACAGGCCATTGTGTCGTCACACTCGATATATGCTACTCTCTGCAGCTGTGCATATTTCTTCAATGTATAAGTCTTTCCCTGTCCGGACTTTCCAACGATGATACCCAGACCACTGTACTCCTGGCAGGCCTGGCATACACCGATAGTCTGTACAAAATCCCTGCTTTCAAAATATTCCATCTTTGCCCTCAGCTTTGCACCTTCTTCCTCCTCAGAATCTGATGCAACACCTTCTATACCGCCTGTTTCCATTAAAAACTCCTTGATCTTCTTTTCTATCTCTGTTGGGTCTGATGCATATCTCCCATTGAGATACTGACTCAATGCAGAGCGAGAATAATTCATATGCATTGCTGCTGCCTCTGCTTTTGACATCTTCAATTCTTTCAGGCGCTCTGTCATCTGCTGTGCTAATGTCTTTTCTACGGTATATGTTTTGCTTTCCAATGCTTCCATTCTATAACCTTCCTTTCTAATTGATTGCTCTTAATTTCTTTAAGGCATCCTCTGCCTTATTACTTATATAACTGCTTTCTTTCTGCTCTGTTTCTTTTGGTCCCCGGAAACCTTGCGTATATGTACGGTCTGTCGGCATCTGGACGATATCCCCTTTTTTCTTCTTCTTTCCTTTCATCAGATCAATGCCGCCTATTGTGTCACTAAATCCGATATACTGTTCATTAATCTGTTCAAGCGGCATCTGAGCCTCTTCCAATCTTTCCTGGTCTCTCTTTTTCTGACGCTTTTGCATCTTCCAATGTTCCTCAAGAGTCTTTTGCTTTACTGGAGCTATCTGCAACAATTCCTGGCAGTAAGCTTCACAGACATTCCTGCCACTTTCATCAAACACGTACACTGTACTCATGTCATTCGGGTCATACTTGATATCCACTTTTCTCCCGATATAATCACACAGCTCATCGGAGCGGTACTCATGCCCCCAGCGGACAATCCCTATATTCCTAACATAGACTTTTTCTTCTTTCATCATCAATACGCTCGCATATGACTTTGGTGGTGCTGGCTTAAAGTATCTTTCTTCATTCATAAAGCAGTCATAGGGTGTCTTATATTTTTCCCCGGCTTTCTTTAATCCGCTATGCTCTTTGTGCATATAAACCTCTGTCAGCCATTTATTCCACTCTTCGAAAAACTCTTCCATCGTCAGCAGTTCCCCATTATTGCACATCTTTTGAATATCCTTTGTCACCTTGTCAGATGTCTTTGAGCCTGTCAGCGTTCCTGTGTAACTGGTAAACCACCTGGTAAATTTGTTACACACTGTCCTAAAAAATCTTTCAATCTGCCCTTTGCTCCAAGGTTCGTATGGCAATGCCCTGTGGTAATCCTTAATACCGATAGATTTATAAAAGCCCTTTGCCGTATCATCAAAGTCCATGCCGCTTCTGTCATTCCTGTTACGTCCCGTCATCGTCTTTGCAGTATAATCTTTACCATTATCTATATAGATATACTCCGGAATACCTCCCGGTTCCGAGTACATCATCTTTAGCAGGGACTGTTTTAAGACATCACTGTTCGCGTTTTTACATATAACATCGCCCATGATTGCCCGACTTCTCAGATCGACCCATGCCGCTAAATGTGGCTTGACCGGGATGACCTTCCCGTTTGGCTGTTTATAGCTTACCCAGCAGTCAAATGTATGCTCATCACCCATGACAATCTGCATGACCTTAAGTCCGCTTGTATCCCGGCTTCCCTTGACCATAACCTTATTTTTATATTCCCGACTTCCTTTAGATGCCAGAAACCAGGCATTCCTCATGTTCTCATCATACATGAGATAATTAATATACCTTGTCACTGTCTGGTAAGACGGTATCTTATCCCACTTGTTGATATTTGCAACAGCTGTCAGCTTCTCATAGAGCATCTCACGCGTTCCAAGATTTGCCGCAAAATCTTTGTTAAACCATATGTTCTTGATTACCTGTTTGACCTCTGGCTTGATGCTTGGAAATGTGCCTGTCTCTTTCGGTTTACGGCAAAGACACAACACTTTAAAAAACTCAAAACCAACACCTGTCTCTTTTTGTAGTTTATCAGCCCAAGCACAGGCTTCGTTATATGCTTTCACATATCTATACAGCGTCCTTTTCCCTGTCCCAAGATGTTCCTGTGCATACTGCTCTGCATATGCCGTTTTGTTTCGTCCATTGTATTGAAGGAACTCCCTGACTACATTTCCAAGCTCCATGCCCTTGTACCATTGCTCTTTGTAGTTTTCAATGTACCAATCAATATCAGCATTCACATACCATGGTGCTTCCAACTCTGGCTTTACCTCACCTTCCGGAGAACTTGCCTCAGAAAGCTCTTTCAGCTTTACTCTTTCTTTCCACGCATTTCTTGCCTTCTTTGAAAGTGATGCTACTGCCACCAGTACCGCATCCTTGCCCCCTGTTTCCGACTTTTCAGTCTTCGTGTCGAATTTGTCTGGATTTCGGGATAGCCTTTGTGCCATTGTCTTATATTTCACTCCTTCGAGCTCGGCAGCCTCAATCAATGTGACATATTCAGCCAAACCTCTCACCTCCTTCATGCTGCTATTTCAATGTCTAGAATCCTTGAAATATCCCCAAGGTACTTTTTTCCACTACGCTCACCGCACAGGATTTTGTGTAGATACTGCTTATTGCATCCAATCAAAGCAGCAAGCTCAACCTGAGTCATCCCCTTATCAATAAGCCTTTTCTTCACTTGTTTCCCAAAGGCAGTCAGCTGCTTCTCTTTCATCTACTCACCTCACTGTCGCTTTCATACCGTTGTTCTGGTATAAGCTTCTTTTATAATTCTTTTGAGATTACTCTCTGCTTCGGTTTGCCTAGAACCTTCTTCAAGGACATCCTGCTTACAATCGTAAGGGAATCTGTCAGGTTCTTCACCACAAGCCAATTGTCTGGGTTTAATCCATGCGCTTTCATTATCTTCTTCTGTTCCAGTGTTGGAACCTTTCCATTCTTCATTAGATGTTTACCTCCCCGTTCTCGTCTATGATTTTGTCAATTATTTTGAGAGTATCTTCAAGCTTCCCTCTGAAGTCTGCCAATGTTTCCGCATTCATGCTTAGCAGCCCATCTTCACATCATATTTTTCGTGTTATAATTGATACGCCATACAAAAGGAGGTGTATCATGTTAGATAAAGAAAAACTATCTATCGCCATTGGTAAGTTTGCAGACGAGCATGTTGTAGATATGGAAGACCATATCAAAAATTGTTTTTCCGAAAGATGTGCCCTATTATCTCCGGACTCACAAAAAGCAATTCTATATGCTTCAAAAGAAGCCTACTTTATGGCTCTTAAAACATTAGAGTTTGCAATTATTTCTTATTTTGATGACTAAATTGCTGCTTGTAAATGGATACAGGTGTCTGAAAGATTCGTTCTACGTGTCCGACACACAGATCCTCATCTTTCAGATGCCTTCTTATCCAATTTCTAATAAATCTTCCGAATTCATAGCAGCTCATATTTAGAAACATATCATACATAGTCGGTTCTACTATATCTAAACCAGATTCTGTGGTTTCAAGACCTTGCTTAGAAAAATTTATATCCTTATTCTTTTCTATCAAGCTTTTCGATTCTTCTAAAGTTTTAATATCTACTACTTTCATACACGTCTCCTTTCAAGTTTATTTTCAACCTTTCTACTAACCTTTTCCTGCCCCTGATATTAGTATGACATAATGTAGAAATTTTTAATGTCTTCTATTTCATAGCCCAAAAGTTATAGTATTTCTTTCTCTGTATGTTCTGATTCGAACGATGTGCCAATATTTTTCGGAGAACTCCGGTTGTGATTTTCAGAAATGCTTGTTATAATTGTTGGGTTATAAGTAACCCCCTTTACAAGAATAAGTATATCTCCATATTTGAAGAAAGTCAATCATTTTTTCTGTAAATATGGATAATATTATTCAAATTTGTAGAAAGAGAGGTCTATATGGACGTTAATATGAACAGTATTGGTAAAAGAATAAAAACAAGAAGAAAAGAATTACAACTTACTCAAACAGATATATTTGAGATGTGCGGCGTTCGTTCTGGTGCACTAAGCCGCATTGAAAACGGTACAAGTACACCTTCTATCATTCTTTTTTATAAAATATCAAAAGCATTGCAATGCGATATAAATTGGTTAATAACAGGAGATTCTCCAAATATGCAGATCCCCACTTTATCCAAATATGAAGAAAAATTTATCAAAGGCTTTCGGGAACTTAATCAAGATGATCAAGATGAGCTTATGGGACTCCTTGAATTAAAACTTCGTAAGGTAAAAAGGGACAACGAAAAAATAGTAAGATCGTCCAATTCAGAGATAGACGAACATAATGGAAGGCTAGCCTAAATTCTATAAAATTTATGGGTTACTTGTAACCCTTAAAACCTTGAAAATGTGTAGAATTGCTCACAAAGGAACTATTTCATGAAAAATGCTCAAAAAGCCTTATTTTAAGCCAATTCTACATGTACTCTCGCATGGTTCCGTTTTGTAGAATTGCTTCGGTCGATTTTCCGCACCTAATTAGCCAAACAAATAACGCTCTTAAAACAAAGCGTTATTTCGTGAAAAGCCTTATATTTACTAGGTTTGTCCACATTTTATCCACATCAAATATAGCTTATCTGTAACGCTGTAACGCCGCGTTATAACGTTTGAAATCTTTTCATCAGTTTTCTTGTATGCTATAATACCTTTGTAACCCGATCAACCAACCTAAAAGAGGGAAAAGTGTTGATTTTCCAATGCTTTCTGTCACTTTTCCCTCTTCCTTTCTAATTTTTTATACAAAAAAAGACGTATAGACAAAATTCTCAATATTTTTGTCAAATACGTCTCAATTTCCTTTTAATCAAATCGTCAAAACCCTTATATTCTCAGGGTTTCCCGCCATTTCCCACCTATTCTCTATTACTCCTATATTAAGTCACTCTTTTGACAATTATTCTGGTAAGTTACACAGAAAATATAATACTGTAAAACATATAACACCTGCAATATTTCCGACAATCCTT
>OLPB01000257.1_pt1 | contig 34666 bp, 33 predicted proteins | sample 1672001 | NCBI WGS metagenome assembly OLPB01 (sample SAMEA3136635, study PRJEB25190) | human gut metagenome | biome: human gut; feature: human-associated habitat; material: faeces | place: Austria | collected 2013 | reverse complement strand
GGGATAAACGCTGAAGGCATCTAAGCGTGAAGCCCCCCTCAAGATGAGATATCCCATCCGAAAGGAGTAAACCCCCTTGAAGACGACGAGGTCGATAGGGCAGGGGTGGAAGTGTGGTAACACATGGAGCTGACTGCTACTAATAGGGTGAGGGCTTGACCAAGAAAGCATGGTCAGAATTGATTCGGTTGGTTGTCAACATGTATGTGGTTTTGAAGATACGATAATGAAGCCGGAGCGGACAAAATCTGTTCCGGCTTTTATGTTTTCTAAAAACAAGCATATAAAGGGTGAACATATGGAATTCTATCAGTTAAAAATTACAAGAAAAGGAACAAAACCTCCGGTATGGAGACGCTGTCTGGTACCGGCAGACACAGACTTTGCGAAACTTGCTGCAATGTTGGAAGACATTCTGGAATATGCAGACACTGAGAACTATGAATTTGAATTTTTCCAGAAAAAACTCAGACTGCAGAACCTGGAGGCACAGACTGCAGAGGCTACAAAAGGCAGCTATGAATATGCAGAAGCAAAAGGCAGACAGATAGCAGAACTTCTGGATACAGAGGCATGGTTTACTTTCAGAGTAAAAGGAATGGAGCTTCCGGAATATCGTACTGATATTGAAAAGAAAATAACAGATGAAGAAAAAGCAGGAACTCCTGAGATTCTTAAAGAAACCAGAAGTGCAGAAGATGATTTCTGGACAGTAGATATGCAGACGAAGAATACAGAGCTGGAAAAGAAATATGGTGCTCTTGGAATTGCTGATATAGTTGCCAAAAAGGTTGCCGAAATGGAAAAGAAGATGGAACCTGAACAGCAGGAAAATTCGTTCAGTAGAAATCCAAAAGTCAGAGATTACCTGAATTCTTATAATAAGGAAGATCTTATTGCCAGTGCAATTGAGCTGGATATTGAAATTGATGGTTTAAGTAAAGAAGAACTTGCAGAAAACATTACAGAAAAAGTTTTGAATCCGGAAATCATGAAGGAGATTTTTCTTCAGGCAGATGAATGGGAAATTGAAGCATTTGATCGTGCAACTGAGAGAAAATGTTTTCCGGCTACTCATAAAGACTGGAAAGAACTGGAATGGTTCAGTAATAAAGGATATATCGTAGCTTATAGTGATAATCATGCAGAAGTGCCGCAGGAGGTAATTTCTGTTTATAAACAGGTGAATACCCCTGAATTACAGGAAAAATGCCGCAAACTCAGCTGGATGCGTTCCTGTGAAAGTATGATGGGACTGATTTATGCAATCGCGCCGCTTAAGATCGTGTATCGCATGTACCGTAAACGTGATGGCTTCAGAGTGAGCTATGAAGAATTTATGGATATTCTGAACGAACTTGCTGAAAAAGATGGTATGTGTATCGTAAAAGGAGATAAACTGATCTGGAAAGCTGTGTTACAGGATAATCTTTATGAGAGAATTGAAGAATTTCAGGGAGAAAGAGATTTCTATATTCCGACAGTAGATGAAATTCTGGATTATGCAAAACATGGATATCCTTCTCAGGATGTTTCTTATCGCAAATTATCGTCCTTCCTGAGAGATGAACTCCATCTTGAGGAAGAAAAGACAGAAGAACTTCTTTACATTGTATACAAAGAGTTTTCTATGGACGGAATGCTTTCTGATATCATGGAAGAATTCAATAAACGTGATATTGTTTTTGATTCTGATCGCCAGATGGAACGTTTTGCTCCAATTATGATGGAAGTAAACAATAACACAAGAATGCTTGATTTCCGTGGATATACGCCAAATGAGATCAACCGTGTATCTGAGCAGAAGACAACACCGGTAGCACCGGCAATGCAGTCTTTTGTTCCGATGGGAAATCTTCCGACAAACAATATAGTAAATATGCAGCCGAAAAAGAAAATTTACCCGAATGATCCATGTCCGTGTGGAAGTGGCAAAAAATATAAAAAATGCTGCGGAAGAAATAAATAATTTTCTTTAATTTTTCATAAAAAAACCAGCGGTTTTGCCGTTGGTTTTTTTTATGAAAAATCAGAGAAAATTATTTTGCAATTTCGTACTATAGATATTTCTGCTATAATAGCAGTGTGTTAAATAAAAAGAAACTCAAAGGACGGAATTAATCTATACAGACAAGGAGAAAAGATTTGATTTCAAAGACAATGCGCACAATTCTACACGCACTATCTTATGGAAATATTGAAGTGGAGGCATCCAGAAGACTGGCAGATATCAAGAAGCTGGATGCGATGCGGATATTTTTTAAAACATTAGATACAAAGGTTTATAATGGAAACCATGAAGTTCCGATACGACTTTATTTTCCGTTGGAAGAAGCCATGAGCGGAGATCCTGTAGAGGGAGAAAAATATCCTGTGCTGCTCTTTTTTCATGGTGGTGGCTGGGTGACGGAAAGTGTGGAGAATTATGATCGCGTGTGCAGCAGAATGGCGCAGTCTACAGGTCATATCGTGATGTCTGTGGAGTATCGCCTTGCACCGGAATATCGTTTCCCGGTTCCGCTGGAAGACTGTTATGCAGCGGCAAAAGCACTTTATACGGGACATCTGGTCCTTCCGGCTGATCCGGACAGGATCACGATCATTGGCGACAGTGCCGGGGGTAATCTGGCAGCGGCTGTATGTCTCAAAGCACGGGATACCGGAGAGTTTATACCGAAGAAGCAGATACTGATCTATCCGGCACTGAACAACTGCTATACAGAAGAATCTCCTTATAAATCCGTGCAGGAAAATGGACAGGATTACCTTCTGACAGCAGTTAAGATGGAAGACTATCTTAAATTATATGAGAGCAGCACTGAAGACAGACAGAATCCTTACTTCGCACCGATTCTTGCAAAAGACCTTTCACATATGCCGGAAACATTGATTCTTACAGCGGAATTTGATCCACTTCGAGATGAAGGCGAAGAGTATGGAAAACGTCTGAAAGAAGCAAATAATTATGTGGAAATACATAGGATTCCGGATGCACTTCATGGATATTTTGCACTTGGGATTCGGTTTTTGCATGTACAGGAAAGTTTTGAGATTATGAACTGTTTTTTGAACAAAAGTTGAATAAAGGAAGCGAATAAAACGTGGAAACAGGATATTCAAAATGGCGAAAACTGGATAACGCGGCACTGGCATTTCCTCTTGTCACAGACAAAAATGACACCAGGGTATTTCGGTTTTATTGTCAGCTGAAAGAAGAAGTAAACAGCGAGATCCTGCAGCAGGCTCTGGATCAGACGATGGAGAAATATCCATTGTTCCAGGCGGTTCTGCGTAAGGGACTGTTCTGGTTTTATCTGGAGAGAAGGGATATACATGCCATCGTAAAAGAAGAAAAAAGACCGCCTTGCAGCAGTCTTTATATACCAGACAAAAAGACGTTGCTTTTTCAGGTGAGCTACTATAAAAATCGAATCAATTTTGAGGTATATCATGCCCTGACAGATGGCACAGGAGCAATGAATTTCTTAAGTGAACTGATACAGAATTATCTGATCCTGGCGCACCCATCTACGGACCTTCCAAGGGTTGAACCTATGGAAGAAACAACTCCGGGAGCACAGGAAGAGGACAGCTTTTCACAGTATTATTCGTCAGATCTTCCGAAAAATAAAGAAAAAAAACCGGCAGCAGTGAAGTTGAAAGGTGAGAAACTGCTGCATGCAGATATGCAGATCACAGAGATTGTTATACCGGTAAAAGAAACACTGGCAAAGGCACGTTCCTATGGTGTGTCGATTACTGTATTTCTCACGGCGATGCTGCTCTGTTCAATACATGAGGAGATACCGAAGAACCGTCAGAAGAGGCCGATTGCTCTGATGATTCCAGTAAATCTGAGAAATTATTTTCCATCACAGTCCATGGGAAATTTCTTTGGATGGATTGAAGTTGGGTATACCTTTGCGGATGAAACGGTATTTCAGGATGTGCTGGAATCTGTAAAAAATCAGTTTAAAGATAAGCTGGACAAAGAAAAAGTTGCCATGGATATGAATGGTTATGTACGTCTGGAGAAGAATCCTCTGGTGCGTGCGGTTCCGTTGGAAATCAAGAAATATTTCATGATGGCAGGTGCCAATCTGGGCAGCAGAAGCGTAACAGCGGTTTATTCAAATATAGGAATCCTGAGATTTCCGGAGGAGTACAAAGCATATATCGATCGGTTTGGAATCTTTGCAAGTACGAATTCCCTGCAGCTTTGTTCCTGTTCTTACGAAGACCAGATGGTGCTTGGATTTACGTCCAAGATACCGGATGACAGCATTCAGAAAAACTTTATGCGTATACTTCGTGAAGAGGAGATTCCATATAAAGAAGAGAAAAATGATTTCCCCGGATGCGGTGAACAGAATAAAAAAGAAGAAATAAAAATTTTGCAGACTTTTACGTTTCTGTGCCTTGCGGTGGCAGTGATCTGTGGCATGATCAATTATCTTATGTTGGAAATGCTGAACTGGTTCTGGTTCGCGGCAGCAGGATGTGCCTGTGCATGGCTGGTCGTAAATGTGGCATATTTCAAGCGAAGAAATATACTGAAAAATCTGACCTGGCAGCTTCTGATCATAACTATTTTATGTGTTTTGTGGGATCATTTTACCGGATGGAAGGGCTGGTCGATTGACTTTGTCTTTCCGTTTGGGACGTTGACAGTTCTGGGTTCGATCCCTGTAATTGCCGGAGTCAGCCACCTGGAAACAGAAGAATACCTGTATTATCTGTTGCAGGCAGCGATGATCGGATGCATACCGGCAATCCTTATCTGGATCGGAATCGTGCATTATACGCTGCCGTCTGTACTGTGCACAGGTATCAGTTTTCTGACTTTAGCAGGGATGTTTATCTTTCAGAAAAAGGATACCTTGAGAGAATTTAGGAAGAAATTAAGAATGTAACAAAATCAAGATTACGAGAAAGGAAAATACCGATGTTAAAATGTGATTATGAAGTGAAACAGATTGATGGAGATTATGCACATCTGCAGAGAATCGACCGCCCGGAGGAGGAACTGAAGCTGGTTGCGAGGGCGCTTCTTCCGATAGAAATCTACGAGGGCTGTATCTTACATTATGAAATGATGCAGTATAGTATGAAATAACCCCAGGAGAAGTACAATGGAGCAGTATTACTACAACCACATGGATAAACAGAAGCAAGCCGCCTACCATGGTATACTTCAGGGAATCACCAGTCTGGTGGATGAATTCCAGATTCCGGCACTGGACGGAGAAGATTTGTATAATGTTTTCTTTCAGCTTCGGCTGGATCATCCGGAAATTTTCTGGGTGACAGGATATAAATACCGCTACTATAAAGATTCACCGAACATCATTTTTATTCCGGAATATCTGTTTGATAAAGGAAAAATAAAAGAACATCAGAAAGCAATGAAATCCAGAGTCGAGAAGCTGGTTCGTCCGGCACAAAGCCTTTCCGAGTGGGAAAAAGAAAAATATGTACATGACTTTATCTGTCAGAATGTACATTACGATAAGCTTAAAAAGGCGTATTCCCATGAGATCATTGGTCCTCTGGGACAGGGCGTGGGCGTCTGTGAAGGAATTGCAAAAGCAGTGAAAGTTCTTCTCGATGCGCTGGGAGTCTGGTGTGTGATCGCAATATGCGGGAATAATCCGGAAAAAGGAATTAAATACCGTCATACCTGGAACATTGTCCGGATCGGCGGTGCATATTATCATCTGGATACAACATTTGATAATACACTTGGAAAGAGTGATAAAGTCGAAGATATCCGTTATGATTACTTTAATCTGGATGATGGACATATTTTTAAAGACCACGAACCACTGATCGCGGCGGCACCGCACTGTACAGACCACGATCACTTTTATTACAAAGAAAAGAAACTGTCATTCACAAAGATAGAAGATGTGTATAAACGTTCACTTCAGGCAGCCAAAAAAGGAAAAACACTGACCTTTCACTGGAGAGGCGGTTATCTGACCAGAGAGGTTCTGAATGAACTTCTTGGACTGATCCGCAAAGCCGGTGAAGAGAAAAATAAAACGGCGGTTGTCAATATCAACTGGCCGCAGGCTGTATTGCGCCTGTATTATACAGAGGCACAGATGCAGGAATGCATCACGATGGAGGATGCGAATGAAGGGGAAAAAGAGTAACGTATACACGAAAGTCTGATATTTGGTAATAAAAGGGGAGATATATATGCTTGAAACATTCAATGTTTTACGTATCGATGAGCCTGATTTCGGATGTGAGGGGCGTCCGGACGGGATGGAAGTGAAGGATAATGTCCTTCTGAAAAGTAATTATACAGGGGAAGAAATGACGGTCCGGGAAAAAGATGCCCGGTTATATGAACTGGATATCAATGAGGGAGACAAAGTATTTTTGATTGATGGAGAAATGAGAAAGCTCCGCTGAGAGCAGAGAATTAGCTGATGCAGCTCTTGAAAAGGGTTCAGACAAATATATGCAAAGGACACTAAAAGATGGGATTTGAATTAAATATACTTGACTGGTTCCAGACATTGCATACACCGATGATGGACAAATTAATGACTTCGGTCACTAAGCTTGGGGATGCCGGGATATTCTGGATTATACTGACTCTAATCTTTCTTATCATACCCAAAATGAGAAAAACAGGTGTAGTCATGGCGGCTGCCTTGATCATAGATTTATTATTATGCAACGTATTGTTAAAGAATCTTGTAGCACGAACCAGACCGTATGATGTGAATACGACAGTAGAATTACTGGTTGCAAAGCTTCGCGATTATTCATTTCCGTCTGGACATACAGCGGCCTCCTTTGCATCAGTGACAGCACTGTACCTGTCAGGAGAAAGAAGGATTTGGATTATAGCTCTTGTGATTTCATGCCTGATAGCTGTATCCAGATTGTATTTGTATGTGCATTATCCAACAGATGTTCTGGGTGGAATCATTTTCGGATGCCTTTCCGGATGGATTGGATATCACATTGTGAAATTGGTAGAAGGGAAAAAGATAGTAAGATAATCATGCACAAGATCAGAGTATCCCTATGTTTTTATGGAAGAGTCCAGGGCGTTGGGTTTCGCTACAAGCTGAGATATCTGGCTGAGAAATACAGCGTGACCGGTTGGGCGAGAAATGAATATGACGGATCAGTCTCAACAGAATTGCAGGGACTGGAAGAAGATATTGACAAGATTCTTCAGGCACTTTACAATGACCGTTATATAGAGATTGATGACATCCGAAAACGCAGTCTTCCGGTTGATGAGGAAGAGCGAGGTTTCGGGGTAAGATATTAAGGAGGACGCACACGTGGACGAATTATACCAGGCAATTGAAGAGAAGATCAAGGCAGCAGGATATCCTAGAGAGATATCCGGACAGGCTGTTTACGAAGATATCTGTGACCAGATTGAAGGAAAAGAAAATGGCAGTTATGTATTACTGTCCAAGTTTGAAGATGATGTGATCTTTGAATATCACATTACCATTATGGATCATGAATTTAATCTGGGAATTCTTACCATGAGACTTCCAGAAGGAATATATGCGGCAAATTTTGATGAATGATGAAAGTTATTCCAATGACTGAGCGGGTGAGAACCTGCTCTTTTACTTTACAGGAAATTACTCCGTAATGTTCCAATAAGTGTGGATAAAATAAAAAGATGCAGGGGGATTACTATGTGGATTTTATTTGCAATAGGGTCTTCGTTTTTTGCGGGAATCACGGCGATTCTTGCAAAATGTGGAATACAGAAAACAGATTCTGATGTAGCGACGGCGGTCAGGACGATTGTAGTTCTTTTATTTTCCTGGCTTATGGTGCTTGTGATAGGAACACTGTCCGAAATAAAGGATATCAGCGGGAATACACTTTTGTTTCTGATTTTGTCCGGCATGGCAACCGGGGCATCCTGGCTGTGTTATTACCGGGCATTGCAGGAAGGCCCGGCAAGTGTTGTCGTGCCGATCGACAAGCTGAGTATTCTTGTGACGATGCTTTTTCATGGATTGTTTTCCATGAGAAGCTCTCACAGAAAGCTGCTGTTGGTGTGGTATTGATCACATTGGGAACTGTGGTTATGACAATGGTGTAGAGGCAATAGAAATTTCCTGTAATATCATAACGAAATAAAGATACCCATTTATTACATAAAGATGGTAAGATAAAGAAAAACAAAAGAGCAGGAGCTGAAAGATAATGGGACATTTTTATTTTGTAAGACACGGTCAGACAATCTGGAATGTAGAGAATAAGATTTGCGGAGCGACAGATATTGCACTGACAGAGAAAGACCATCAGTAGGCGATCGAGACAGGATATGAGATCCTGCGTCAGGGAATCAAGGCAGATGAATCCTTTATTCGCCATTAATGCGTGCAGCTGATACGGCAAAACATATTTCCGAGATCACCGGAATTCCGGCGCATGTAGAGCCGAGACTGATTGAGCAGAATTTTGGAAAATGCGAATCCGCAGAACGTAACGGAGAAGAATTCCAGCTGGCAAAACAGCAGTTTGTTACCAGATATGATGGAGGAGAATCTATGCTTCATCTGGCTCAGCGAATTTATAATCTTCTCGATGATATTAAGGCAGAATCTGAGCACAAGACTTATATCCTTGTGGCACATAACGGAATCTCTCGCGTGATCCAGTCGTATTTCTATGAAATGACGAACGAAGAATACGCTACCTTTGGAATCAAAAACTGCGAAGTCAGAAGATTTGATTTTGAATAAATATAAGAAAAGCTGCTACGGTGCTGAAATCAGTGACGTAGCAGCCTTTTTGTTATTCTTCCTCAAGAGTTACGATATTTAAAGTCAGATTGGTTTCCATCAGCACAATATGTTTTTTCATTTCACGTTCTGCTTTGGCAGAATCTCTTGCAACAATGGCTTTTAGTATTTTTTCGTGAGGTCCGATGGTATCTTTTACATTCTGTTTGATAGAGAAAGTGTTATTTCTAAAGTCTTTTAAACCTATATTAAGCCTCTCCATGACATCGATCATCAGATTGTTCCCACATCTTTTAAGGATTTCTGAGTGAAATTTTTCATCTATGACAGCAAGACTATGAGCATCATTTCTTTTGGCAGCATCACAAAATTCGTGATGGATAGCGTTAAGACAGGCAATACCTTCATCATTGATTTTTTCAGCAGTCATTTTGGCGGCAGCTGGTTCAATAGCATATCGCATCTCAAAAGCACTTCTGAGATCATTCTCATTGGCAACAAGCCAGTTGATAGCTGGGGAAGGTTTTTCAGATTTCTTTTCCGCGACAAAAGCACCTTTTCCCGTTTTTAACTCAACGATTCCTTTCGCCTGAAGAAAACGGAATGCTTCTCGGACAGTTCCGCGGCTAACATTCAGATTTGTGCAAAGTTCTTTTTCAGTAGGCAGTTTTGTGCCAGGCTGTAACTGTTCATCTTTGATTAAATCTTTGATTCGTTCTTCTACCTGATGAACAAGAGGTACACGTTTAATTGGTTCCATACGTATGGCCCCCTTCCTTATTGCAATTTTGGGTAAAACAAATTATAAAATACAGTTTTATTTATCATATTTGATAACAAAAAATATGTCAAGCATATTGTAGGACATTATACAATATTTTTTAAACCTATAAAACACAAAATGAAATTGTGAAAAACATACAAAAATATATTTGAAAATAGTGATATTTTAACATAAATGATATTTTCTATTGACAAAAAAGAGGAAAGAGTCTAGTATACAAATTGTAAGACAATCCTACAAACAAACAAACCTACAATCAAATATATAACAATAAGACAAAGAGAGGAGAAATCGCATGAGTGTAAAGTATGAAGGCATAATCCCACCGATTGTTACTCCATTTACAGAGACGGGTGAAATTGATGGGGAGAAGATCAGAAGAGAAATGGAGATCTGCCTTGAGGCAGGAGCTGATGGAATCAGTGTTGGTGGAAGTACCGGAGAAGGTCCGACACTGCGAGATGAAGAGCTGACTCAATTGATTGGAATTGCCAGAGAATATGTAAAAGAAGGAACAGATAAAACTGTTGTCTGCGGCGTAATGAGAACTTGTACCAGAGATGCGGTAAGAGCTGGTAAAATTGCAAAGGAAGCAGGGGCAGATGCAATTATGGTTACACCTACTGCGTACAATGTTCTGGTTCCGAATGCAGAAGGGATGTTTGATTTTTACAGCACAATTTCCAGAGAAGTTCAGCTTCCAACGATAATATATAATGTAATTCCACAGAATACGATATATCCGGATCTGTTTCACCGTTTGCTGAATGAAACTGAATATATTATGGGAATTAAGCAGAGTGTTGGTGGAATTCAGGCGTTATATGCAGATCTCATGGAAGTAGGAGAAAAAGGTCGTGTATATGCTGCTACAGACGATATGATTTACTCCTGTTTTGATCTGGGAGCAAAAGGAGCGATTTCAGCGATTCTGTCGGTATTCCCTAAAAAATCGGTTGAGATGTGGAAATGTGCTCAGACAGGAGATCATTTACGAGGTTTGGAAATTCAGCAGTCTTTGTATAAAAAATGGCAGGTTCTTGGCGGCAACCAGTTTCCGATCAAAATGAAATATGCATTAAAGTGTCTGGGACGTGACTGTGGATACTGCAGAAGCCCAATTACTTATCTGCCAGAAGAAGAAAAAGAAGCAATTCGAAAAGCATTTACAGAATAAAAACAAGAGGAAGATAAAACGAAATATTTTAAAGGAGGAAAAGCTTTATGAACAAATTTGTTGCAAAATATGGAAGGATTCTGGTACCGCTTATCACACCTTATGGAGAAAATGAAGAAGTCGATTATGGACAGTATGAAAAGCTGATTGATTATATCATCACAAATAAACTTGGAGATTCCCTGATCGTTACGGGAACTACTGGAGAGGCAAGTCTCTTAACCTTTGATGAAAGAGTTAAATTAATGGAAACAGCTGTAAAGGCAGCAGCTGGCCGTATGCCGGTAATCGCCGGAACGGGATGTGCAAGCACAAAAGAAACGATTGCACTTACAAAAAAAGCAGAAGAAATTGGAATCGAAACCTGCCTTGTAGTTGTTCCATTTTATAATAAACCGACACAGGAAGGTATTTATCTGCATTATAAAAAACTGGCAGAAAACACCAAAGCAAACATCATGCTTTACAATATTCCGATTTTTGTAGGTGTCAATATGGAACCTGAAACAGTCAGAAGACTTGCTGCGATCCCGAATATTATAGGAATCAAAGATGAAGCGGGAATTAATCCAACGCAGGTTACAGATTTCTTCCTTGCAACAAAAGATGTAGATCCGGATTTTGCAATATACAATGGTGATGATGTAATGCTTCTTCCGACAATCGTACAGGGAGCTATGGGACTTGTATCAGGAGGCGCTCAGATCTTTGGCCATGAAATTCGTGCAATCTTTGATGCATTTGAAGCTGGCGAGAACGAAAAAGCAAAAGAAACTTTCGAACCGCTGTATCGTTTCTGCAAGAGTACAGGTCAGAATGGCCGTATTCTTCCAAACTCAATCATGCGTCCGGCAATCGAAGCAGTATCTGGTATCAGACTTGGAAACGCCAGATTACCGTTAGCACCGCCGACAGAAGAAGAAATGAATGTTACATTAGAAATTTTGAAAGATATTGGAAAAATTTGAAAAATAGTTTATAATATGGAATGTATTCTGTAAATATACGAAAGGAGTATGCAAATGAAGAGAGGATTAGCATTACTTACTACTTTAGGATTAGCAATAACAGGATGTACAACAAATGTTTTTGCAGCAGATGTTGTAATCAAACTTGCAGATGTGCAGGCTGAAAATGATGTGGAGACACAGTTTGAGTATAAATTTGCAGAGCTGGTAAATGAAAAGAGTGACGGACGTATTGAAGTTCAGGTATATCCGGCTGGTCAGATGGGAGAAATGACAGATATTCTGACAGCTGTACAGTCCGGATCTATGCAGATGACCAGAACCAATCCATCCTGGCTTGCAGATGCAGGTGTTTCTTCTATGAATCTTCTTGCACTTCCTTTCGTATTTGATGATCTGGAGAGTGCAAATAAAGTTCTGGAAAGTGATGTAGGACAGAAGATTCTCAATCAGGTAGAGGAAAGCGGTACTATGGTAAAAGCACTTGGCTATCTGGAACCGTCAGGACGCTATTTCTTCTTCAAGAATAAAAAAGTAGCAAATCTGAAAGACATTGCAGGCTTAAAGATCCGTGTACAGACGAACGATCTTGCAACAAAGATGGTAAGCAGTCTTGGTGCATCTGCAACACCTATCTCTTATAATGAACTTTACAGTTCTTTGCAGACAGGAATTGTTGATGGAGCAGATAACCCTTTAAAGGGAATCTTAAATATGAGTTTTTATGAAGTGGGCTCTTATGTGCTGGATATGCCTCATCAGTATGAAGCAAGTGTTATCATTATCAATTCTGACTTCTTTAATGGATTAAGTGAAGAAGATCAGGCAGTGATCAATGAGGCTATGGAGGAAGGCACAGCGTACTTCAAACAGATTTCTGACGAAGCGTTGGAAGGATATCGTTCACAGCTGGAAGAAAAAGGAATGGAATTTGTTACACCTGATAATCCACAGGAGTGGAAGGATGCAGCGCAGACAATCTATTCGGACTTTACAGAAGGAAATGAAGACCTTCTTCAGGAAATTATAGATGGTCAGAAATAATCTGTGATAATGCAATCCGGGTGAATCAGAAATATATCCTGAATCATCCGGATTGTTTCAATTATTTGGTTCTTGGGGCAACGGAGGTATTCATATGGGGAAAGAACAGACAGATGAAAAACATGAAATTAAATTTTTTAAGGGGATTTATAAGCTGATTGAATTTGTAAGTGCACTTTGCTTATGTGGTCAGGTGATTATTATTTCAATCGCAGTAATTGGAAGATATGTATTCAGTTATACTCCTACATGGTCAGAAGAAATTGCCAGGGTTCTGATGGTATGGATGTCATTTCTTACGGCCAGCATGGCAATCAAAGATGATACACATGTAAGAATTTCGGTGTTTGACAGATTTTTTGGAGAAAAAGCACTTAAGATCCGTGATGCAGTATTTTCAGTTATGAACATTATTTTCAGTCTGATGCTTTTCTTGGAGGGCTCTAAGTTGGTTATGCAGACTTCAAGAACAAAACTTCCGGGAAGTGGAATCTCTTCAGGAGTATTGTATGCATCAATCTGTGTTGGTGGATTATTTATGGCAATTATGCTGATTTATAGAATGGGGGCGAGATTATGTCGACGGAAACAATAGGAACAATTATTCTTCTCGCAAGTTTTTTTATTATGATTTTTGCCGGAAATCATATTATTTTTTCAATTGGTATTTCTACATTGTTAACCTTGTTGTATCTGAAAGTTCCGCTTATGACAGTTGCTCAGCAGTCAGTTAAGGGATTGAATTCTTTTTCACTGATGGCAGTTCCGTTCTTTATTCTGATGGGCGATATCATGTCTGCGGGAGGTATAACGGATCGTCTGGTTAATCTTGCTAATGCTCTGGTCGGATGGATGCGGGGCGGTATGGCGATGGTGAATGTACTGGCATCCATGTTTTTCGGAGGAATTTCAGGATCTCCGACAGCTGATGTGGCATCACTGGGACCGATCGAAATTGAAATGATGGACAAATCCGGGTATGACAGAGATTTTTCTACCGGTCTTACGATGAGCAGTGCGATTCAGGGGCTGTTGATTCCGCCTAGCCATAATATGGTCATTTATTGTATGGCAGCAGGTGGCGTTTCTGTTGGACAGATGTTTATGGGCGGTATTATTCCGGGCGTATTTCTTGGAATCGTTCTGATGTTTTTTTCTTATTTTGTAGCATTAAAGAAAAATTATCCAAAAGGAGAAAAATTTTCACCTAAGGCAGCTGTCAAAGCATTTATCGATGGAATCTGGGGAATTCTTACTATCCTTATCGTAGTGGTTGGAGTAGTTGCAGGCGTATTTACTGCAACAGAATCAGCAGCAATTGCCTGTGTTTATTCAATTATTGTTGTATTATTTATTTATAAATCAGTATCAATAAAAGAATTGTTTGGTGTATTTAAAAAGAGTCTTAAGACATTGGCAATGGTAATGGCTCTGATCGGAGTTTCATCAGCATTTGGATGGGTAGTTTCTTATCTGCGTATACCACTGAAACTTACTAATTTTATGATGAGTATTTCTTCTAATAAAATTGTTCTGTTATTGCTGATTAATCTTCTTTTGCTGGTGATGGGTGCATTAATGGACATGATCTGTAGCATTCTGATCATTACACCGATTATTCTTCCGATCGTTGCAGCTGTTGGTGTTACACCACTTCAGCTTGGCGTTATCATGATCTTTAACCTTGGAATTGGTCTGATGACACCGCCGTTTGGTGTGTTGCTTTATGTATGCAGTGCAATTAGTGGGAGAAATATTGAGCAGCTGGTAAAGGCCAGCGTTCCGTTTTATATTGTAATGTTTGGAGCTCTGATGGCGATTACTTTTATTCCACAGCTTACGACATTTCTGCCGGGGTTGTTGTTCGGCTAATGGAGGAGATATATGATCATAAGACGTACAGAGCAACAGGAGAAAAAAAACGTTACATATGATACAGTGGTAGTCGGAGGCGGTATCGCAGGAGTATGTGCTGCAGCGGCAGCCGCAAAAAATGGAAGTAAAACACTGCTGATTGAAAGCTCTACTTTTTTGGGTGGTGTCGTAACGATGGGACCTCTGGAAGCATTGATGACTCAGTATGATACAGAGAGAAAAGTCATTGGTGGAATGGCTAATGAATTGCTTGAATTCATAAGGGAACAGGATCAGCAGTCGGGAAATGTGGATGACACAACGGGATATTGTAATAAAATTATTCCATACCAGTCAGAGAGTGTCAAATATGCGATGTTGTGTATGCTGAATAAATACCGGGTGGATTTCTTGCTGGAAACGACACTTGTGGATACATATGTTGAAGACCAGGTTCTTGTAGGAATAGAAGTACAGACTAAACGGGAAAGGATCACAGTAGCTGCAAAAGCTTTTGTGGATTGTTCTGGAAGTGGAATACTGGGCTATTATTCCGGATGTGATATTATGTTTGGCGATGAAACGGGTATTAGCCAGCCGGTTACCGTATTGACGAAATGGGGAAATGTAGACAAACAAAAGTTGAGAGAATATGTGCGTATGCATATGGATGAGTTTACTTCTTTTAATGCGGAATTGGATCTGAATGCAGAATATCTGCATCTCTGGGGATTTTCCAAGACACTGATTGAGGGATACGAAACAGGGGAGTTAAGTCTTCGAAGAAAAGAAATGCATTTGATGGAATCAACTGTACCGGGAGATGTGATACTCAATTTTTCCAGATTAGGCGTTGATCCATATGATGCATTTGAAATGAGTAAAGCACAGTTTGACGGATGCAGACAGGTATATGAACTGTTTCACTATTTTCGAAAGAAAATTCCTGCATTCAAGGATGCCAGAATACTTCAGAGTGGATATGTCGGAGTGCGGGAAAGTGGACGTGTTAAGGGGAAATACGTATTGACCAAGCAGGATATCGTTTCAGAGGAGAAACGTCAGGATATCGTTGCAATGGGAGCATTTCCTATGGATATTCATCAGCAGGGAAGCGGAATGCGATTTGAAAGAGTTCTGAAAGGATATGGAATACCTGCAGATGCTTTGCGGGCAGAACATATAAAGAATCTGTTTTTGGGAGGGCGCTGCATCAGTTCGACATTTGAGGCAAACGCATCCTGCAGGATTTCGGTTACATGCATTGCGACAGGACAGGCAGCAGGAGTTCTGGCATCGGAATATCAGAAGAACTTAGAAGATGAGATATTAGTAAAAAAAGCCAGAGAGGCACTTGTACTGCAGGCCGCAATTATTCAATAAGAGATAAAGAGTCATATCAGTTGATGGTATGGCTTTTTTATTTTGAGAAACAGTAAAATCAGTGTTTGCAACAACTTTCAAGGTAATTGTATATTGTATGGTTTATACCAGTATGCTATAATACACACTTGAATAGTAGGTTGAATAAATGAACGGGTGCAAATTAAATACCTGCCCGGGAGGAGAGTTTTTATAGTGAATATTCATGATAAATATTACGTATTACAGCAGAATCTAAAATCCCTTGGAAGTGTTGCAGTCGCTTTTTCAAGTGGAGTAGACTCTACATTTCTTCTGAAAGCAGCTCTGGAGGCTCTTGGAAATGAGAATGTGATCGCTGTTACAGCAAGCTCCTGTTCTTTTCCAAAGAGAGAATTAAGAGAAGCAATGGAATTCTGTGAGAAGAACAGTGTTCGACAGTTTATTTGTGAGTCCGAAGAATTGGATATTGAAGGTTTTCGACAGAACCCAAAGAATCGCTGCTATCTGTGCAAGCATGAACTGTTTGAAAAAATCTGGCAGATTGCAAAAGAAAACGGCATGAATGCAGTAGCCGAGGGCTCCAATATGGATGATAACGGTGACTACCGTCCGGGACTGATTGCCGTTAAAGAGCTTGGTGTCAGCAGTCCGCTTCGTCAGGCTGAGCTGTATAAAGAAGAAATCCGTGAACTGTCCAAAGAGATGGGACTTCCTACATGGGACAAACAGTCTTTTGCCTGTCTTTCTTCCCGTTTTGTTTATGGAGAAACAATCAGTGAGGAAAAACTTGGAATGGTGGACCAGGCGGAACAGCTTCTTCTGGACATGGGCTTCCATCAGATCCGTGTACGCATTCACGGAAATATCGCCAGAATTGAAGTTCTGCCGGAGGAAATAGCAAGACTTGTAGAAGAAGAAAACAGAACCAGAATTGCGAAGCAGCTTAAGGAATATGGATTTGATTATGTGACTCTGGATCTTCTGGGATATCGTACAGGAAGCATGAATGAAACATTAACTAAGGAAGAGAAGGAGATTAAGAAATAAATGTTAAATCAGTTTTCCAGAACAGAACTGCTATTTGGTAAAGAAGCAATGGAGAAACTTGCCGGCTCCAGAGTTGCCGTTTTTGGAATCGGTGGAGTTGGCGGTTATACAGTAGAGGCGCTTGTGCGAAGTGGAGTAGGTGCAATCGATCTGATCGATGATGATAAGGTATGTCTGACCAATCTGAACCGTCAGATCATTGCGACAAGAAGTACGATTGGTAAATACAAAGTAGATGTTATGAAGGAGCGAATCCTTGATATCAACCCGAAGGCAGAGGTTAATGTTCACAAATGTTTTTATCTGCCGGAAACGAAAGATGAGTTCGATTTTTCCAAATATGATTATGTAGTGGATGCGGTTGATACGGTAACAGCGAAGATTCAGCTTGTTATGGAGGCAAAGGAAGCTGGCGTTCCGATCATCAGCAGTATGGGCGCCGGAAATAAATTTGATCCGACTGCTTTTCAGGTGGCTGATATTTATAAAACTTCTGTATGTCCACTTGCGAAGGTTATGCGCCGTGAACTTAAGAAGCGTGGAATTAAAAAGTTAAAGGTTGTGTATTCTCAGGAAAAACCAACCCGTCCGATTGAAGATATGTCGATCAGTTGTCGTTCACATTGTATCTGTCCTCCGGATGCAGCACACAAATGTACAGAACGTCGTGATATACCGGGATCTACTGCATTTGTTCCATCGGTAGTAGGGCTGATCATAGCGGGGGAAGTAATTAAAGATCTGGCAAGAGCATAATTGAAAAAGCATAGAATCAATGATAAGATAAATCTGTTTTATTGACTCCATATTTTGCACAAAGGAGAGAATGTGTATGAGAAAGAAAAGTAAAAGTGCAGCGATACTGGCTGTGGTCATGGCGATGACACTGGCAGGAAGTTCCGCAGTATATGCTGAGGAGAATTCTTCTGCGAAAACAGCTGAAACGGATGATAATGAAAAGGAAGACACGAGAGCAGCAGAGAATGAACCTGCTCCATGCAATGAAGGCGAACATGAGCTTATAGAAAGCAAAGTTGTTCTGCCAACCTGCACAGAAAGAGGTTATACGATCTACAAATGTAAAGTGGATGGCTGCACCTACGAAGAAAAGAGAGATGAGACAGCTGCACTTGGTCATGAACTGAAAGAAGTTTCTATTCAGGAGGCGACAGCAGATAAACCAGGTGTGATCACATATAAATGTCAGAGACAGGGATGCGATTATACAGAACTGGCGGAGATTCCGGTCAAAAATACGAATGCTGTTGATGGTAAAACAGATGATGCAGATACAAAGACGGATGAGAAGCCGGGAACAGATGCTGACGGCAAATCAGAAGATGGCAAATCAGATGCTTCAGAAGAAAATAAGAATTCTAATACAGAAAATGCTTCCGTAGATAAAGACAGTACTTCCGGAAAAACAGAACCCACTAATTCAGATACTTCTGCCGATAGTAAAAATGAAGGTGCAGAGAAAGACCTGCCAGAGGAAGACCTGCCAGAGGAAGATATTGATGAAGAATATGCTTCTTATGCGTCTTCAACTTCTACAGACATTGTAACGGAGTATGATCCGGAAACTGCAGTTGGTACGATTCGTGTTGCAAAGAAAGATTCGGATGATCCGACAGAAACAGAGGAAGTTACCGGTATGACAGTTCCAGCGGGAACGACAGAAATCAAGAAAGATGCCGATGGAAACATCACGGATCTGGCAGTTTCTACAGCTATTGATGAGGTTAAAAACGGATTTTCTCTGACAAGTGAGAATAAGAAACTTCATTCAATTTCTATTAGTGATAAGAAAAATCCGAAAGATCATTGGATCACGTTGAGTGCCAAAGAATCTGCCACTGAGCTGGGAATCCGTCTCCGCAATGGAAATAATAAAATTATTATAACACTTACGGAAAATGAGAAACCATTGAATATCATCAAGGTTTCTGACACAGAGAAAGATGTGATTTTGACGACTTCCACCGATGGAACCTGTGTGATCAATAAGGTGGTTCAGAATATTTCGGTGGATAAAGATGGGAAATATTCAGATAAGAAAACTCTGGGCAGAAAGAACCAGATCATTCTGAATGATGTAAATGGAAGTGCTCCATATCTGGAACTTGAGTATGTGAAAGATGAGGTTGCAACGACATCTGCATCTGAAAAAGACGAAGATGCTGCAAGAAATTTGGAAACTAAAAATACCAAAGCAGGAGATTCTGAATCCAAAGGTGCTGAAGCGGAGAAACAGAAAAATCCGGATGAAGAATTATACTGGATTCAGCCGTATGGGGAGGAAAACCAGGAACCGATCGTAATCACAGTTTATAAGAAATAAAAGTGTTTTTACAACAGATATGTTTGATTTTCTTAGAGCATAATCCACTTTTATCTGGTAAAAGAAATTGTTAATTCAATCACAGAATGAGTAAAAAACAGGTCATTATCGTCCGAAACAGGAGATAATGACCTTGTTTATTTTTGTATACAATTTTACAGGATAGTCAATCCGGACGTGGTAAGCAGATTAATACTTACCAACAACGGTTGCTTTGAGCAGATTTGTGTTGCCAGGATGTCCAAGAGGAACACCAACTGTAAGAACAACGATATCTCCTTCTTTGACATAACCTTTTTCTTCAGCTGCTTCTGTAGCGTGAAGAAGAAGAATCTCCATGCTGTATTCCTCTTTGGTCAGGAGTGGTGTTACACCCCAGATCAGGTTCATCTGACGCCAGGTACGCTCATCCGGAGTACATGCAATGATCTGGCATCCCGGACGATATTTGGAAACCATGCGTGCAGTATTTCCGGAACGGGTAACTGCGATGATCGCTTTTGCGTTCAGGTCGATCGCAGTCATGCAGGTAGCATGGGAAATTGCAGTAGTTACGTTCGTAGCAGGCTCTTTTGTACGGACACTGAACTGTTTGTTATATTCGACATCAGCTTCAGTACGTACGGCAATCTTGACCATGGTTTTGAGCGCTTCTACAGGGTATTTACCGGCAGCAGTCTCACCGGAAAGCATGATCGCACTTGTTCCCTGATAGATCGCGTTGGCAACGTCAGTAGTCTCTGCACGGGTTGGACGTGGATTCTTGATCATGGAATCCAACATCTGAGTAGCTGTGATAACCTGTTTGCCGGCACTGTATACCTTTGCAATGATATCCTTCTGGATAACCGGTACGTCTTCGAGTGGAATTTCAACACCCATATCACCACGGGCGATCATGATACCATCTGCAGCTTCAATGATGCTGTCGATGTTGTCAACACCCTGCTGGTTCTCGATCTTTGCGATGATCTTGATGTCATGTTCGCCGTTTTTCTCAAGGATATCACGGATTTCTTTGACATCGGCAGCAGTTCTGGTAAAGGAAGCTGCAATAAAATCATAGCCTTCTTTAATACCAAACAGGATATCATCGTGATCTTTTGGGCTGATAAACGGCATGTTTACTTCTACACCAGGGAGGTTGACGCCCTTCTTATTGCCGAGAACACCACCGTTTACGACTTTACAGATGATGTCCTGACCTTTGATCTTCTTGACTTCAAGTCCGATCAGACCATCATCGATCAGAATGCTGTTGCCTGGTTTGACATCTTTATATAAATCTTTATAGGTAACAGAAACGATTTTTTCGTTTCCTACGATTTCTTCTGCAGTTAAGGTAAATTCCTGACCTTCCTTCAGTGTGACCTTTCCATTTTCAAATTCGCGGATACGAATTTCAGGCCCTTTTGTGTCGAGAAGCGCAGCTACCGGTTTATTGAGTCTTGTACGAATTTCTTTTAATTTATCAATACGGCCTTTTTGTTCATCATGTAAACCATGAGAGAAGTTAAAACGTGCTACGTTCATTCCTTCTTTAACGAGTTCTTCCAGAACACCGTCCTTATCAGTAGACGGACCAAGGGTACAGATAATTTTTGTTTTGCGCATTCAAATTCCTCCTACTTTTCCTAAAAAATACACCTTTATTCTAACACATTATTTTCAATGCACAAGTAAAGTTTTTGATAAAATACACGTTAAATTTCTAACATTTTTTACATTATTGTGAGAAAAATATATGGGAATCGAAAGTAAAATAAAAGAAGAATAAAAGAAAAATTCCGATGCCTGAAACTATTTATGTTAAAGAGTAGCAGACATCGGAATATGTAAAATTAAATTTTATAAATTTAGAAACGAGTATGACGATTGATGTACTTAGCTTTATATTTGGAGTATACGATCGTCTGATCTTTGTACAGACCATAGTATCCAGATACGGCATAACTGATCGAAACGGCAATCAGATAATAGGATGCACCGCGGAAGCCAAACAGCTCAAATGCGATCAGGATGGAAGTGATCGGGCAGTTGGTAACGCCACAGAAAAGGGCTGCCATTCCGGCGGCTGCACAGATGGATGGGGAAAGACCGATCAGGTGTCCCATGATACATCCGAATGTTGCTCCGATGCAGAAGGAAGGAACAATCTCACCGCCACGGAAACCGGCGCGCATGGTCAGGGCAGTGAGTACGAGCTTCCAGAAAAAGTCCAGCGGGCGAGCCTGACCATTCTCGACAGCAAGCTCGATTAGGTTATTTCCGGCACCCATATAATCAGAGGTGCGCAAAAAGAGTGTGATCACAATAATGATGGCACTGGCTGCGATGATACGGATATATGGATTTTTTAAAAATTTCGCATAAAGTTTGCTGACACCCTGAAGTGCCATACAGAAAATAATACTGATGGCAGCACAGGCAACGGCAACAAGAACCATCTTGAGTCCTGTTTCGATGGTAAGTTCCGGGATATTGACTACATGAAAAGATTCCGGATTGATGCCAAAGCCCGCCGCAAACTTTGAGGCAATAATGGATGCGATCACACATGGAACCAGTGCGGCATAATACATAATGCCAACGCTCACGACCTCCATAGAAAAGACTGCCGCTGCCATCGGTGTTCCGAAAACTGCGGAGAAAGCAGCACTCATACCGCACATGACCATGACATGACGGTCTTCTTCATCGAGGTGAAACCAGCTTCCAAGCTGATTGCCGATGCTTCCGCCGAGCTGAATTGCAGCACCTTCACGACCGGCAGATCCACCGGCAAAGTGAGTCAGGATCGTAGAAACGAAAATCAGCGGAGCAGAACGAAAAGGCACATCATCCTGAGAACGGATCGTTGATAAAACCTGATTGGTTCCGCCATCTTCCTGACCGAATTTCTGATACAGAAAAACAATGATCAGACCGGAAACAGGAAGCAAGAAGAATACCCAGAAATGCTCTGTACGATAGTTGGTTACGAATTTCAGTACTCTGGCAAAAAGGCTGCTGATGAAGCCTACGCTCAGTCCGGTCAGTACTGCCAGAACCAGCCATTTGATAAGACTGGTCATATCATATCGAATGTGATCGATATAATAGTGCAGGTTATGGATTTCTTCTGGTTTTTTTTTATCCTGTGTGTTGTTCATAGCTTCCTTTTATTCCTGTGTAATTCCGGTTACTTCGTATCCGGCATCTTTGATCGTCTGACGGATCTTGTCCTCATCAACCTTTTCCGGTGCTGTGAAAACGGTTGTGTTATTTTCGTGAGAAGATACAACGTCTTCAACGCCGAATGCTTTCTTAATAGCTTCGTTTACATGTGCTTCGCAATGTCCGCACATCATTCCCTCAACATTAACTGTAACTTTTACCATAGTTTTTTGCTCCTTTTCTTTTTTATTATAATCATTTTTTACTTCAATGGAAGTAGCTTGTTTAATTTTTTTGTCCTTTTTTGTGTCGTGGATCTTAAACAGGTTCAGACGAAGGGCATTGGTGACAACGCAGAAGCTGGAAAGACTCATTGCGGCGGCACCGAACATCGGATTCAATGTCCATCCGAAAATCGGGATCCATACACCGGCGGCCAGTGGAATGCCGATCACATTGTAGAAAAATGCCCAGAAAAGATTTTCGTGGATATTTTTCAGGGTTGCACGGCTGAGACGTACTGCAGCAGGAACATCGCTTAAACGACTCTTCATCAGAACGACATCAGCGGCATCGATCGCGATATCAGTTCCGGCACCGATCGCGATTCCGATATCTGCGCGGGTAAGTGCAGGGGCATCGTTGATTCCGTCACCGACCATGGCTACTTTGCCCTGTTCCCTGAGTGAACGGATCACACTTTCTTTGCCATCCGGGAGAACACCTGCGATGACATCATCAACACCGGCCTGTGCACCGATCGCTCTTGCGGTGCGTTCATTATCACCGGTCAGCATGACAACACGGATTCCCATATTCTGGAGTTCTTTGACCGCCTGTGGGCTGTCTTCTTTGATAACATCGGCAACAGCGATAATGCCGACCAGTTTACCATTCCGGGCAAAAAGCAGGGGCGTTTTTCCTTCTTCTGCAAGTTTTTCTGCCTTCTGGGAAAGGGTGGCAGGAACGTTTACCTGGCTGCTGATGAATTTCATGCTTCCACCGATCAGAGTTTCCTGTTCGAGCACTGCAGAGAGTCCGTTTCCGGGAAGGGCATGGAAATCAGTAACCTCCGGCGCTGTAAGATGTTGTTCTTCAGCATGTTTGAGAATCGCTTTCGCGAGCGGATGTTCACTTTTTTTCTCCAGGGCAAATGCCATGGTGAGGAGTTCCTGTTCGGAAATTCCATCTGCAGGGAGCAGATCAGTAACTTCCGGCTGGCCGCTGGTGATCGTACCGGTCTTGTCCAGGGCAACGATCTGAACCTTGCCGGCTTCTTCAAGAGAAACGGCAGTTTTGAACAGGATACCATTTCTGGCCCCCATTCCGTTGCCGACCATGATCGCTACCGGAGTGGCAAGTCCGAGAGCACATGGACAACTGATAACGAGAACGGAGATACCGCGGGCAAGAGCATAGCCAAATTCATGTCCGGTCAGAAGCCAGATGATCGTGGTAACGATTGCAATCGTAATAACTGCCGGAACAAAAATACCGGAAACACGGTCTGCGATCTTGGCGATCGGAGCTTTGGTAGCGGCAGCATCACTTACCATTTTGATGATCTGGGAGAGAGTGGTGTCTTCGCCGACACGGGTTGCTTCGCATTTGATAAATCCGGACTGGTTGACGGTTGCGGCGGAAACAAGATCTCCGGCTGCTTTGTCAACAGGGATGCTTTCGCCGGTAAGGGCAGATTCATTGACGGCGCTGGTTCCTTCAATGATCACACCATCGACCGGGATATTTTCACCAGGACGTACGACAAAGATATCACCCTTGTGAACCTGTTCGATCGGAACGGTTACTTCCTGATCGCTTCTAAGAACAATGGCGGTTTTCGGGGCAAGTTTCATGAGGCTCTTAAGAGCATCGGTCGTTTTTCCCTTGGAACGTGCTTCGAGCATTTTTCCAACAGTGATCAGCGTTAGGATCATTGCGGCAGACTCGAAATAAAATTCCATCATGTAGTTCATAACGGCAGCGGAATCACCGTCTACCTGTGCTCTTGTCATGGCAAAAAGTGCGTAGACACTCCATATAAATGAGGCCATGGAGCCGAGTGCAACCAGTGTGTCCATGTTGGGGGCACGGTGCCACAGACTCTTAAATCCGCTAATGAAGAATTTCTGGTTGATGACCATGACGATTCCGGCAAGCAGAAGCTGGACAAGTCCCATGGCAACGTGGTTATCGTTAAAAAATGCCGGGAGTGGCCAGCCCCACATCATGTGTCCCATGGAGAAGTACATCAGAACGAGTAAAAATCCGATGGAAGCGATCAGGCGGCGTTTGAGAACCGGTGTCTCGTGATCTTCCAGGGCTTCCTCGGCTTCAGACATGGAAACCTGTTCTTTATTTGCACCCTTGAGTGATGCGCCGTAACCTGCCTGTTCTACGGCAGTGATGATGTCATGAGAGGATGCGGTTCCTTCAACTCCCATAGAATTTGTCAGAAGGCTGACCGAGCAGGATGTAACTCCCGGCACTTTGGATACGGCCTTCTCCACACGGGAACTGCAGGCAGCGCAGCTCATCCCGGTGACGTTGTATTGTTCCATTGTATTACCTCCTATTTCATTAGCTTCTGCAGAGTTGCAACCAGCTCATCGATGGTTTCATCTTTACCTTCGCGGATATCACGAGCCACACAGGTACGGATATGATTCGCGAGAAGTTCTTTGTTAAAAGAATTGACGGCGGCATTAACGGCGGCTGACTGAATGAGGATATCGTTGCAGTAAGCATCGTTTTCCAACATTCCTATGATTCCCCGGATCTGCCCTTCGATACGTTTCAGACGGTTGATGAGTTTTTTGCGGTCAGCTTCTGAACGGTCGGTGTGCCTGGTACAGCAGCAGGCAGGAGCGGATGGGGTGGCATTATCATTGCTGCAACAAGATTTTTCCTGAGTAGCTGCTTGTTCCTTTATAATTTCTTCTGTCTTTGTAGAGGAACTGGCATTAAAGTTATTATGATCCATAAGCAAACTTCCTTTCGTTCGAGATTTATTATATCAGATGTGAGATGACTCCCACCTCGCAGCAAGAATGCCGATGGCATTCCTGAATCGCATACCCTACAGGGGTATATTCGCTATACTTGTAATATATACCCCATGAGGGTATGTGTCAAGGGAAAATATAAAAAAAGAGGGATATCAGGGAATTATACCCCGATAACCCTCTTGCTGATAAGCAAGGATACCCCGGCGGTCAGCGCTTCCGCAATCCAGAAAGCGTTCCATACACCAACGGCTCCGAAGAAATGACTCAGGATAAATGCTGCCGGAAGGATAATGACCAGGTACCTGCAGAGAGAGACGATCAATGAGGCAGTTCCTCTGCCAAGTCCCTCCAGTGCACCACATGCTGTGACGGATACAGAAGAGATCAGGAAACCTGCACAGATGATTTGGAGTGCTGTTTTGCCTGCGGCAATTGTCTGAGGATTTGTGGTAAACATGCCGATCAGCTGTCCCGGAATTGTCAGGCAGATGATTGTTCCGATCAACATGATCACACCACTCATGCCAAGTGTGACGAAGTAGATTTTTTTTACACGTTTATGTTCACCGGCACCATAGTTGTATCCGATGACCGGGCGCATGCCCTGTACAATCCCGCTTGCCGGAAGATACAGGAAAGTCTGCAGTTTGTAGTAAATTCCCAGAATCACCACATAACTCTGGGAATAGGCTGCCAGAAGTCCATTCAGTGCAGAAACCAGGACAGAAGGAAGTGCAAGATTCAGTGCTCCCGGGATACCGACAGAGTATAATCTTGCTGCCAGAGCCATGTCCGGATGGAGATGTCTGCGGCTGAGTTTTACCTGGATTGGCTGCATTTTGTAAATGATCAGATAGAAAACAAGATTGAATAACTGACCAAGTCCGGTTGCCAGTGCAGCGCCTTCAATACCCAGTGCCGGGAACGGACCAAGGCCAAAGATCAGCAGCGGATCAAGAATGATATTGGAAACACAGCCGATCAGAAGCCCGATCATCGTAATCTTCATTTTGCCAACGCCCTGGAAGATCTTTTCGTAAGCAAGGTTAAGCGTATTTATCGTTGCAAACAGAAAAACAATTGTAGAATAACGGATTCCAAGGTCAATGACATCTGCATCACCAGTAAAAAGTGCCAGAAATCCAGGCATCACAAGGATACAACCGATTGTCAGAATTACACCATGCAGACCGGACAATGCAAGCCCGTGTGTGGCTGCTTTGCTGGCAGTCTCTCTGTTTCCGGCACCAAGACAGATGGCAATCTGTGAACTGATACCAATTCCAAAACCAATCGCAATCGCATTGGCGAAGTTTTGGACAGGAAAAACAAGCGACAGCGCGGTCATGGCATTTTCACTGATCTGTGCGACAAAGAAACTGTCCACGATATTGTACAGAGAATTTACGAGCATCGAAATGACCATTGGCATGGCCATGGACATAATCAGCGGAAAGACCGGCTTTTCTTTCATAAATGTGTCGTTCATAGAAACTCCTTTCAAATAAAAACATCTGCAAGTGCCGGTATTCTGAAAAATCTGTATCGGCGGAGCAGACATAAAAAAACGCCGCACAACTACCGCAATGGGTAATTGTGTGGCGAAAAATGGTTGGACCAGAAAAATCCACACTATGTTTTGGAAATTAAAATGGTTGTAAACATGAAAGAACAGAATCGTTGTTTACAGACACAGATTGTAGCATATAAATAAGAAGAACGTCAATAAGAAGATTGTACAAAAAGGAGATATCCGACCTCATTTGGATGGTCAGGTATCTCCTTCCGTCAAATCTCCAGATCACGGATCTTCTGATTCGTCCATGGATTTCGCTGCTGGAGGGTGATCTCTTTTGAAACGTATGGGTGGAGTAATGTATTAAATATAAACGGAATCGTTCGCAGATTATTGTATACAACTCTGTACAACTGGCCTTCTTGCGGGGATTTCAACAATGTGCTACACTAAAGTATGATTTGAAATGATGAGGATGAAAATGAATTAAGAAGAAAGGAAGCAGGTGTTTCAAAGGAAGGAAACACGCGGAAAGTAGAATATTATGAAAACACTTCTTACATTACAGCTCACGATTTTTCTCCTTGTAGCTGTAGGATTTTTAATGAAAAAAATACATATCATCGGACCGCAGGGACAAAAAAACATCAATGACCTTGTTATTTATCTGATTCTGCCGTGCAACATTCTTCATGCGTTTACGCAGAGTGCAGCAGATGGAAATTTTATAAAATATCTGGAAATCCTTCTTATATCTATAGGTATTCAGGTATTCTGCGTGATTTATGGAAAAGTGATGTTCCGAAAAGAACCGGAAGGACGATATAAATGTCTGCAGTATGGAACCATCTGCTCGAATGCGGGATTTCTTGGAAATCCGATCGCAGAGGGAATTTATGGCGCAGAAGGTCTGGTGCTTGCCAGTGTTTATCTGATCCCACAGAGAATCATGATGTGGTCCTCCGGACTGGCTGTTTTTTCCGGAACCAGTGACAAAAAGAAAACTTTGAAAAAGGTTATGACACATCCGTGCATTCTGGCATGTGTTCTTGGAATTATTCTGATGGTTACAGGACTTCCACTGCCTCCTGGACTTGACGGCGCAGTAACTGCAGTCGGAAACTGCAACACCGCAATGTCTATGATGGTCATTGGTATGATCCTTGCAGACATTGATCTCAAAGATTTCTGGGACTGGACAGTTGTAAAATATACCGTACACAGACTGGTCGTTATTCCGGCGGTCGTTTATATTGTATGCAGTTTCCTGCCATTGAATAAAACAGTTCTTGGTCTTTGTGTGCTTCTGGCAGCGATGCCGGCGGGTGCGACAACCAGTATCCTCGCAGAGAAATATCAGGTCGATTCTCCGTTTGCAACGAAGATGGTTATCTTTTCCACGCTGCTGTCATTGCCAACGATCTGTCTGTGGAGTATCTTCCTGCAGTAGGAGAAGTAGAAGAGAATTTGTAATAATGCATAGAGTTCTATATATGGATATGCTAAAATAGAACAAAAGGGAGAGGCAGGTGGAAACCTTAAGCCTGAAAAATATGCTGGATGAAATATTTGCAGGGTTACTTTCATTTACAGAAGATGCCGGAGCCGATTGTGCCAGTGCTCAATGAGATATTTGGAACAAATTATCCACTTGATGTTCCGTTGGAACAGCTACGAAATGAACACCAGACGCTGAATGGTGAAAAAATTACTGATTCATACTTCAGAATTGGAAAAAAAGGTTATCATTTCGAATGCCAGAGTACAGGTGACTCGAAAATGGTGATCCGAATGGTGGAGTATGATTTTGCAATCAGCATTGAAAACGTGAAAAAAGAAAATTAATAAAAGTGAAACAGCGATACTCCCCCTGCATCAATTATTCACCTATAAAGTGAATCTAATGTAAGCAGCAAAACATCTTCATCAGATAATGAGTTGAACCAATCTGTATATCCTGATAGAGAAAAGAAAATATATTTTGAAATTTTGTATTTATTTGATATAAGAGTTCCTCTTCTGATCAATGTTTCATAAATACTCTTGTCAATTTTTTCGTTTTTGAACTTACATTCGCCAATAACTGCTTTTTTATCTATATCAGATAAGGCAACGATATCTATATCGGCAGATTGTGCTCGTATAGAACCGTTTTTATCTGTAATATTTTCTACACCCCACCAGGTTCCGACTGAAGTAACGAAACAATCATATGCACCGGTTATTCCCTGATTCAGAGTATAGTATCGGCACATTTCTTCAAATACAGAACCCATAAATGAATGTAAGAATGGTTTGACAGCTTTTTGATAATAAAGTGCACCCTGTCCCATTTCAATTACACTGGTTGCTTTTGGGATAAATTCGTACCAGAATTTGAACATATAATCTTTTAGAACATATTGTGTTTTCTTTTTGTTTTTTTCTTCTGTGATACATTTCTTTTTTTCAATTAATCCAACACTGATTAATTTTTCTAATGAGTATAAGACAGTTGGCTCTTTCTCGTTAATTTTTCCGGAAATGGTATTAAGTGTATTTACTCCGGAGGCAATCTGTTCCACAATATTATTTACGAGTGATATATCAGAAAATTCCTGTGTCAGTAAGTTTCTGGTTTCATCATATAAATAACCATCTGTCCTGAAAAATAATCTTATAATGTTCTCGTCAATGTTTTTTTTCGGATCGATCATGGAAAGATATTTTGCAACACCGCCAGTAATGCCATAGCAGATTGCTTTATCTTCGTTTGAATAGTCAGGAACAAATTTGGCTGAATCTAAATAATTAAATGATTCTAATTTTATCTGTGAATCACGTCTTCCAAATAAAGGACTTTTTTCACTGAGCACTTTATTTTCCATAAAGCTTAATGCTGAACCACATAAAATTATTTTCAGATTTTTGTCATTCCAAATTGTATCTATATATTTCTGCAGAATAGATAAAAGAGAGTCATCTTTTTCAGCCCAGTATGGCAATTCATCTATTACAAGTACTATCTTATCATTAGCTATATTTTTATCAATAAAATCAAAAACAGCTTCTATACTGTTAAAACTGATGTTTTCAATTCCGGGCATGAATAAATCTAACACTTGTTTGGAAAATAGCTCCAGATTTCTGGTTTTTCCGATTTTTGTTGCCGTATAAAATACAGTTTTTTTATCTTTGACGAATTCGGTAATAAGAGTAGACTTTCCAATACGTCTTCGCCCATAGATAACGGTCATGCCAATGCCGTCTTTGGCATAAAATTCCTCTAACGATGCCAGCTCTTGTTCTCTTCCTACAAACATATGAATAGCCTCCTTTTATTTAAAATAGTTTTATTAAAATTTATTTTATTAAAATTGATTTGAATAAAAACAAGATAGCACATATTATTATATATTACAAGTAGTTTTTGCAGTTTTATTATTGAAAATCCATTTGGCGGAGGGAGAATGCAGGAGAACGTGAGACATTTACAAAAGATTTGACAGATAGTGTATAATAAGACCACTTGGAATGTTTTATGTGAAGGAGCAGTAGATGGATATCTATCAGATCTTGACGGAATACAATAATCCGTGGTCACCCCGGGAGATTTTGTGCTTCTCCTGCATTATGGTGCTTGCGGTTGTTATGATGATTTATTTGATACGTAAGGAAAAAATGAATAAGCTCCAGGCGGCAACGATTCTGGCAGAATTGGTTTTTCTTGGGATTGTGTTTGGTTCTACGGTATTTACAAGGACGGGTTCGGTCCGGCAGTATGAACTGATTCCATTCTGGTCATGGAGTGCCATAATCAGATACCATGACATGGAATTGCTGAAGGAGAATCTGCTGAACTGTATATTGCTTTTGCCGGCGGGAGCGTTGCTGCCGCTGATCATGAATCGGAAGGTGAAATGGCAGGAGGCACTGGTATTTGGAGTGCTGATATCAGCCACAATAGAAACGAGCCAACTGATCACAATGCGTGGATTGTTCGAATGGGATGATATGATCCACAATGGATTAGGGTGCATGGTTGGAGCGGTTCTAGTGAATTGGGTGATTGGATTTTTTGGAAAAAAGGACGAAAGATAAACTTTCCCCTATCCCCCCCACAGGCTTGTGGCGGGGACTTTTTTTTTATATACTAAAAGAATACTATTTTAGGCGGAGAAAATAATTATGAGTGATCTGAAAAATGAAATTCATGACTACTGGACGAATCGTGCCAGGGGTTATTCGGAATATAATCAGCAGGAGATGGCGGATGCGAGGCGGACGATGTGGAGAGACAAGCTTCTGAGTCTGCTGAGGGAGGCGTTCCCGGAACGTGAACCAGGGGAAATAAAAATCCTTGATGTTGGAACGGGTCCTGGATTTTTTGCAATACTTCTTGCAGAAGCCGGCTATCAGGTGACTGCGATTGACTATACAGAAGAAATGCTGAGGGAAGCACAGCAGAATGCCGGTGGATTAGCGAAGTGTATTACGTGGAAAACAGGCGATGCGCAGGCTCTTGATGTGGAAAGTAACAGCTTTGATGCTATCGTGACACGAAACGTGACCTGGAATCTGCCAAGACCGGATCTGGCATATAAAGAATGGCTTCGTGTGCTGAAACCGGGCGGAGTTCTCTATAATTTTGATGCAGACTGGTATGGACATTTATATAATGAAGAGAAACGCAGCGGATACGAGAAGGATCGTCAGCAGACAGAAGCGCAGAATGTAGAAGACTACTACAGTGGTACGGACATTGAGAAGATGGAAGAGATTGCGCGTCAGGTTCCGTTAAGTCGTCTGGAACGTCCGAAGTGGGATCTGGATACGATGAAAAAAACTGGTTTTCTGGATGTTTTTTGTGATGAAAATGTCTGGAAAGAGGTCTGGACGGAGGAAGAGATCATCAACAACAGTTCTTCTACAATCTTCCTTTTAAGTGGACGCAAAAGAGAGGCTTTTCATCTGAAAAACATTACGGTTGAGCCTGGTGAAAAATGGAATGGCGAGCTGGAACTAGCGAATGGAGAACTGCGTTTTCCGATAACAGTATTTCATGGCCATGGAACAGGCAAGACAATGCTGATCACAGCCGGGGTGCATGCGGGTGAGTATGTGGGAATTCAGGCTGCGATTGAATTATCACAGAAATTAAAGATTGAAAAGGTTTCCGGTACGATCATTATCGTGAAGGTGCTGAACCGTCCGGCTTTTGAGGCGCGTAATGGAAGTATGGGGCTGGCGGATGCAAAGAACCTGAACCGTGAATTTCCGGGAAACCCGGATGGTACGGAGATGGAGCGTCTTGCGTGGGCAATCTCCCAGGAACTCCAGCCGGTAGCGGATTATTATATTGATCTGCACAGTGGAGATGATTATGAAAAGCTGACTCCATATGTATATTATGCGGGAGCTGCACCGGAGGATGTGGTGAAGGTTTCTCGTGAGATGGCGGAGCAGGTGGATGTGCCATATATGGTAAAGTCCAACGTGGCTTCGGGTGGTTCGTATAATTATGCGGCTTCGCAGGGAATCCCGAGTATCCTGATCGAGCGTGGCGGCATGGGCGACTGGAATTATGAGGAGGTCCGTTCGACTCGAAGAGACGTCCGGAATATTCTGTGTCACATGGGAATCTATCAGGGATTGAAGGATTTTCGTACGTATTATCCGCTCGAGGTGGCAGATGTGCGCTATCAGGATGCGGAAGAAAACGGGCTCTGGTATCCGTTTAAAAAGGTCGGTGACATGATCCAGGAGGGCGATATCCTGGGTGAAGTCCGTGACTATGAAGGCAAGGTTAAGGAAGTCAGTGAGGCGGAGTTTGACGGGGTGATCCTGTATCAGACGGGCACGCTGCAGGTGGTTGGAAATGGTCCGATGGTGACCTATGGACGTATTGTAAGCCGCTATGATGAGCGCAAAGAGCGTATCGTTAACTACTGGGAAAAACGCAGCGACAGCTTTCTGGAACAGAGGCGTGCGGAGCTTCACAGTGCGATGGCGGACCGATGGATGAATGAGATCCAGGCACAGCTTCCTGATGATAATAAAAAGCTTCGCATCCTGGACGTTGGATGTGGAGCAGGATTTTTTACGATTCTTCTGGCAAAGGCTGGCCATCAGGTGACAGGTATCGATCTGACACCGGATATGATCAAGAATGCAAAGCAGCTGGCAGAAGAGGAGCAGGTAGAGTGTGAGTTTGCGGTGATGGATGCGGAGAATCCGGAGTTCCAGGAAGGTACGTTTGATGTGATCGTTTCCAGGAATCTGACCTGGACGCTGCCGCATGTAAAGCATGCATATGGAGAGTGGCTTCGTGTGCTGAAAAAGGGCGGTGTGCTGCTGAATTTTGATGCAAATTATGGAATTACAGACTTCTCAAATGTGGAAGATTTGCCGGAAAATCATGCCCACAATATGCTTGGAAACGAGATGATGCGTGAGTGTGAGGAGATCAAACGGCAGCTTCCAATCAGTTCTTACAGTCGTCCGGCATGGGATCTGGAGACGCTGGGAGCGATGAGTCTGAAGGAGTTCCATGTGGATCTGGGCATCAGCAGCAGGATCTATCTTGAGAAAGATGAGTTCTATAATCCGACACCGCTGTTTATGCTGAGGACGGTAAAATAGTATGGATTTAAAACAATTACAGTATTTTGTGGTATGTGCACAGACGGGATCCTTTAGTGATGCGGCGAAGGCTCTTTATTCTACGCAGCCGAGTGTGAGTAAGGTGGTCAAGGCGTTGGAGGATGCTCTTGGAATGCAGCTTTTTGAGCGGCTTCCGAGAGGAATACGCCTCACAGTGCAGGGACAGAAAGTTTATGAGTATGCAAGCAGAATCACAAACGAGATCAGCGTTTTGGAAAATATGGCGACGCATGGTATGACAAAATGGATCCGTGTTTCGCTGAATCCGAGCTCCTGGTTTGCGAATCAGTTTGTGGATTTTTATAACGAAACTTATGAGAAAAACTATCATTTTCAGCTGACTACGGCAGGTGTTCGGAGCGTTATGGACCGTGTCAGAGACTATGTGGACGACATCGGTTTTGTCTATATCCTGAGTCAGCAGAAGGAGAATTTTCTGCATGAAATATCCCGGAATAAGCTGCAGTTTGTTCCGATGTATGAGACGGATGTGGTGTTTTATCCGGGACGAAAGACGGAACTTTATGATTCTGGACGGAGCAAAGTTGAGCTGCAGGATCTGGAGGGAGTTCGGTTTATTCAGAACTATCAGGATGAGTTTTTTGACATTGGTTCTGTGCATGAGGATTCTTTTCAATGGAAGGCTATTGACATTTCCGTACTGACAAATAGTGACTACATTATGGAAAAGATGCTGAAAAACAGCAGGGTTTCCAATGTGAGTGGAAGCTATCTTTCAGAGAATAAAACGGGTACAACACCAGGAATTCCTCTGGATATGGGGGACAGCAAGGTGCTCTTCGGTTATATTGTTCATAAAGGGGAAAAAATTGACGAAAGTGTACAGGAACTGATTGATTTTTTGGTGGCACGACTACATAAAAGTTAAAACAGACTTATTCCATAATGTGCAAGAGATATTCCCTTTTGGAATAGCACATAACCCTCCCTAGGGGTTGTGTGCTTTTTGTTTGCGCGCCATGGGCGCGCTCTAATGGGTGAAAGTCCCGAACACGC